>Ga0169931_10011776_pt1 | contig 12239 bp, 9 predicted proteins | sample Kivu_15m_20L_FD_129675 | JGI IMG/M metagenome (GOLD analysis project Ga0169931, IMG submission 129675) | Freshwater microbial communities from Lake Kivu, Western Province, Rwanda to study Microbial Dark Matter (Phase II) - Kivu_15m_20L... | ecosystem: Environmental > Aquatic > Freshwater > Lake ...
AAAATTAAAAATAGTATTTTTCTCTGGCTTGGAGGAATTAAAAACTCCGCTAAAGGACTTTAAGGAGCAAATCCAAAAGCAGCACCCCCCCCAATCCTGCTATTGCAACGATGGTCTCCATCAGTGTCCAAGATTTCAGGGTATCCTTGATGCTGAGGTTGAAGTATTCTTTACACATCCAGAAGCCTCCATCGTTGAAGTGGGAAAACACCAAACTCCCAGCACCAATGGAAAGCACCAGTAAATTCGGATCTACCTCAAGCCTGGGCACCAAGGGAGCAAGAATGCCGGCGGTGGTCAATCCCGCCACGGTGGCTGAACCCACGGCAATTCGAATCACTGCAGTAATCAACCAAGCTAAAATTAAAGGATGCATGTCCCAGGATTGAATTCCTTCGGCTAGTACCAAACTTACTCCTGAATCCGTGAAAATCTGTTTCAATGCCCCTGCCCCTGCTACAATCAAAAGAATCATGGAAATATCCTTGGTGGCTAGGGTGTAAATATCCATCAACATAGACATGGATTGCTTTCTTCGAAGACCCAAAGAATAGGTAGCATAGGCTACAGAAATCAACATGACCACACTGGGATTGGCTAGAAAATTAAGCAAGGGTCGTTGGGAATTGGCTGGGGAAACGGATAAGGATAAAAAGGTCGTCGCGACAAGAAGAATTACAGGGAGTAAGGCAGTAAATACGCTATTCCCAATACTTGGAAGTTCGGATTCGGGTTTAGGCTCTGCTTGAAAAGTTTTCAAGGGTTGAGAGGAAATGCCCTTGAGAAAAGGAGCGAGTAAAGGCCCTGCAAGAATAATGGTAGGGATGGCAACAATACCCCCGTAGAGTAGGGTGAGTCCCATATTGGCTCCAAACTGGCCTACCAAGGCTGCCGGGGAGGGATGAGGCGGAAGGAAGCCGTGAGTAACCGATAAGGCGGCGAGTAAGGGTATTCCCACATATACCGCTGGCAATCGGTATTGGTAGGAGAGTGTGAAAGCAAGTGGAACAAGTAAGACAAACCCTACATTGTAGAAGAGGGGAATGCCTACCACCAAGCCAGTTAATGCCATGGCCCAGGTAATGTATTTTTCACCAAAGATTCCCATCAAGAATCCAGCAATTCGCTGGGCTGCCCCACTTTCTGCCACTAATTTGCCCAGCATCGCTCCGGTAACAATCACGATAACCAAGTCTCCCAATAGTGCTCCCATACCTTTTTGGATGGAACCGGCTACCTGGTCCGCGGGTAGACCCAATAAAAAGCCTGCCACAATGGCGGAAATGAGAAAGGAAAGAAAAGGATTGAGCTTTGCCCAGACGATCAATAAGACCAACAGGGCAATGGTAAGCAATACAAAGAATAAGGTCATGGGTTTATTGAGGCTGCTCGTCTATGAAAGTTAGGGAAATCTTAGAAAATCCCTTGGCCCCCTTTGAAAATCTTGCTCCAAGTTAATTTCTATTTTTCTTAAGTAGGGGAAGTACAGTTGCCTCTCGGTAGCTCCCAATCGTCAACTCCACCTCATTGAGTTCAGACCACTTTAGCCTTCTTTTTGCCCAAGGAAATCCATCTATTCCACTGGGAATCGAGAGGCCTGGAGCAGCTTTCCCCCTGCTCACTATCCGTAAGTCTGCTCCTTGATCCAACAAGAGGCTGTCTGCCGAAATTCGAAGTTCCAATTCTTGGAGACCAAGTCTAGGCGATAGGGATAGTTGAAAATGACTGTGGAGTTGATATAAGATTTCCGTCCCGTCCACATCCTGAAAATTGGCATCATGGTTGGCTCCGGCCTCTTCTTCAAATCTGATAGTCAGATTGCTTCCTAATGGGGTGGGCCCCAGGATTTGAAGTCCCCGAAATCCCCCGTTGTATAGGTCCTCAAACGGGAAGGTGCCTGAATTTGTAGTCAGTAGGTCAGGAAGTCCAAAGTATGTAAGTTGCCTCAAGTGCTGCCAGCGACCCCCTTGATAATGAAAATTACCAAGGCTAGAGGTATTGAGCGTAAGGGCATGTTCTTGAAAGTCCAAAACCCCTTCCAACATAGTCAGGCTCCGGTAAATACTCAGATCGGATCCTAGGCTTACCTTCCCTGCAGACTTGTGTAGGATAAGGGAGCCTAACAGCAAGGATTTGGTCTGCAGGGATTGGTTTTCCCCACCACTTAGCCTGAGTTGGGTAGCCGCAAGTTGGAAGCCTCCTTTCCCCAATTGAAGAAGATTGCCCTGTAGTTCAAGGTGGTTAGGCAGCATTACATCTGCTTCTCCGTCCACTACCAGATGCCTAACCACATGAGGTTTAGAAGAGGAGGGTAATTGACTCGAAAGGAAATTCATTAGGCCTTGGTTGCCTCTAAAAACAATACTCCCCTCTAAAGTCATGTTGGCTGCTTCAATTTTCGGTTCTTGTCCTTCCAAAAGGAGGGTAGCATCTCGCTGCAGATCAAACAGTAAGGCAGGGTTAGCGGCAGTTCGATGGATCACTTGAGCACTGCATACCGAACGAAAGGTAGCTCCTTCTTCGACCGTGACGGTTCCAAATGGCCCCGAGCCATAGAGTGAAGTTTCGGTATTGAAGGAAAGGGTAAAGCAGGGGGAGGTACTGCTGTTAAGGTCATTTTTTTGGTAGAGGACGCCAGAGCGGATGCGAAAGGAGAGGGCCTTGAATGGGGCTTGTATCGTCAATTCCTGACCTGGGCCTGGATCAAAAATGACCCCAAATCGGCTTTGTGTACTTTGAGCGCTCCAACTTGCCTTATCAACAATCACCCGACTCTCTCCTTTGAAGGTTAGGGTACTGTTTAGAGAATTTCCAATCCAGTTTTGACTATTCCAAGCACCACGGGGCTGGCCAGGTGCTGGTCCAGAAAAGGCAGCCAAGATTCCGTAAACGTCCAAATTGAAATTATTGAGGTTTAGTTTTTGGCCTGCGCCAGCACCTGCGTGGAGGTATAGGTTTTTCACAGATTCAGAACCAAGTAGCCTCAAGGTATGTCCTTGGTCGATGTAGATATCCGTAGTACTATTCGGCTTTTGATTGGCAGGTACCCAAGCGCTGCCAGTCCAAACTTGCCAAGTGGAGAACTGGTTAAAATCTCCGGATGCACGGGTTTTGTATGCCCCTATTTCTTGACTCAAACAGTTGCTTTGGAAGGTAAGTAGGGATACAACTGCGAGGAATAACCTGTATATTGTAAGCTGAAAATGGAACCTAGGCTGAGTTGGAAGAGGTAGAAAAATATCCATGGTCAAGTAGTTTAAAAAGTAGATCAAGTTAAAAAATGATGGCTAAATACAAACTAGGTTTTCTCCTAATTCTTTTTTCCTTCCTGGGCATTGCTCCCGCCAAAGCCCAATTTTGGGAAGTAAGTTTGCTGACTGCAGATCCTGGGACTGAACTTTATTCTTCGTTTGGGCATAGTGCCATTCGCCTTCGAGAAATCAATTCGGAAGGAGGGAAAGATCTTGTTTTCAACTTCGGCACCTTTGACTTTGATACGCCTAATTTCTACGGAAAATTTGCCACAGGCAAACTCAACTACATGTTGAGCATGACCACCTACGATCGCTTTATTGTCGAATACGATTACTACAAGCGGGGGCTTCGCGAACAGGTGTTGGACTTGAATGAAGAACAAAAAGACTTCCTGCTTCAACACATGGATGCCCAATACGCTCCCGAAAGGCGGTTTTATAAGTATGATTTTTTCTACAACAACTGCGCAACCAAGATTCGAGATGCCTTTGAAATCTCCATGGGAGATCAGTTGGTGTGGAATGACTCCACTGCTGTAGAAGGAAAAACTTTTCGGAATCTGCTGGATGAATTCTTAGTCACACTTCCTTGGGCGGATTTTGGCATTGACTTGGCCTTGGGAGCAGTGATTGATCGTCCGGCGACACCGCACGAAAAGCAGTTTTTACCGACCTACATGGAACAGGCATTCGCCAATGCGACTATTGTAGAAAATGGGATAGCCCGTCCTTTGGTTAAAGAAAGTCGTGTGATTTTGGAATATCCAAAAGCAGCGACTCTGCCTTCCCTGTTTAATCCATTGGTGGTATTCTGGACGATAACCTTGATTTGGATAGGATTGACCCTTTATGGGTTCAAAAAAGGCAAATTGATGAAAGGCTTGGATTTGCTGCTTTTTGGAGGCTTAGGTATTCTCGGATTGGTGGTAACTTTCCTTTGGTTTTTTACAGATCATAGTGCTACCCTTTGGAATTGGAACTTACTTTGGGCATTTCCAGGGCACTTGTTTTTGGTCTGGGGATTATTTTTCCGTCCTAATGCCACTTGGCTTTCTCCCTATCTGCTCATTGTGACGGGAGCAACGGTTTTGGTCCTTTTGCTTTGGATGTTTGGCATGCAATCCTTTTCCCCTGCATTAATTCCAATCCTCCTACTTATCCTGTTGCGCGCAAATTTTCTATTTTACAACCGAAAAATTGCTTGAAACGATTGGTTAGTTTGACTGGAAACTAAACCTTTATACCCTCAATCGGTGTTGGAGATACGCTATGGAATTTAAACTTACCTCAGATTATCAGCCAACAGGAGATCAGCCACAGGCCATTGAGCAACTGGTGTCCGGTTTGAAATCAGGCGACACGGCGCAGGTGTTGCTGGGTGTGACTGGATCGGGTAAAACCTTTACCATCGCGAATGTCATTCAACAAACCCAGCGCCCTACATTGGTCTTGAGCCACAACAAGACTTTAGCGGCACAACTTTATGGGGAGTTCAAGCAGTTTTTCCCGGAAAATGCGGTCGAATACTTCATTTCCTATTACGACTATTACCAGCCCGAAGCCTTTATTCCGAGTTCGGGTACCTACATTGAAAAGGACCTCAGCATCAATGAGGAAATCGAAAAACTTCGTTTGCGTGCCACTTCCGCCCTCCTTTCTGGGCGAAGGGATGTCATCGTGGTGGCATCAGTATCCTGCATTTACGGCATTGGCAATCCGGAAGAGTTTGGGAAAAATGTGTTGCGCCTTCAAGAAGGAGATCGGATTCCAAGGAATCAACTCCTATTCAAGTTGGTGGATATCCTATACAGCCGCACCCAACAAGACTTGAGTCGAGGCACTTTTCGGGTCAAGGGAGACACGGTCGACGTGTATGTGGCCTATGCAGATTTTGCCTACCGTATTGTTTTTTGGGGGGATGAAATCGAGGCTATACAGCGGATTGAACCTAGTACAGGAAAGAAACTTTCGGAGGAGAAGATTATTTCCATATTCCCGGCCAATCTATTCGTTACGGGCAGAGACACCATCGACACCGCCATTCATGAAATTCAGGATGATTTGATGGCACAGTTGACCTTTTTTGAGAAAGAGGGCAAATTTTTGGAAGCCAAACGATTGCAGGAGCGGACTGAGTTTGATTTAGAGATGATCCGGGAATTGGGCTATTGCTCCGGGGTGGAGAATTACTCCCGCTATTTTGACCGAAGAAAGCCCGGTACTCGCCCTTTCTGTCTGTTGGACTATTTTCCGGAGGATTACCTGCTCGTGATCGATGAAAGTCACGTGACAGTGCCTCAGGTAAGGGCGATGTGGGGCGGAGACCGATCTCGAAAAGTCAACTTGGTGGACTATGGCTTTCGCTTGCCTTCGGCCTTGGACAATAGACCCCTCAAATTTGAAGAGTTTGAGCAGTTGATTAACCAAATTGTTTATGTATCTGCTACTCCTGCAGACTATGAACTGAACCTAACCGAAGGGCTGGTGGTGGAGCAGATTATCCGACCCACCGGTCTTTTGGATCCTACCATAGAAGTGCGACCGAGTTTGAATCAACTCGATGACCTTCTGGAGGAAATCGACCAAACAATCAAGAAAGAGGCTCGAATCCTAGTGACTACGCTGACCAAGCGTATGGCTGAGGAACTTCAAAAGTATTTAGAGCGGGCGGGCATCAAGTCGCGCTACATCCATTCCGAGGTGAAAACCTTGGATCGCGTGGAGATTTTGCGTGAACTTCGCTTGGGAATTTTTGATGTATTGGTAGGGGTCAATTTGCTTCGAGAGGGCTTGGATTTGCCAGAAGTAGCCCTAGTCGCCATCCTAGATGCCGATAAGGAAGGATTTTTAAGAAATGAAAGATCCTTGGTGCAGACCATTGGTAGGGCTGCCCGAAATTCGGAAGGCAGAGTGATCATGTATGCTGATCAGGTCACTCAATCCATGCAGGCGGCTATGGACGAAACCAAGCGTCGACGAGCACTTCAGCTTGCCTACAACCTCGAACACGACATTACCCCCACCACCGTCATCAAGTCCCGAGACAAGATCATGGGGCAAACCAAGGTGGCCGATTCCAAGAAGAATCCAAAAATGTATGCTGAGCCCATGCCAGGAGAGACTTTCCTAGTGGCAGATCCAGTGGTACAGTACCTCAGCAAGGATAAATTGGAAAAGTTGATTCAGCAAACCCTAAAGGGAATGGAAAAAGCGGCCAAAGAATTGAACTTCATGGAGGCTGCACGGTTGAGAGATGAATGGATGGCACAAAAGAAAAGACTGGAAGAACTGAACCGAGGAATTTAACTTACTTGACTCCAGCAGCATGACCCTTCAGGAAGTAAAAGAATTGGCAGGTAAGGGAGAAGGGCTCCAAATTGAATTCAAAAAAAAGGCCGCCTTCCCTGAGAAAATCGTTCGCGAGGTCATTGCCTTGGCCAATACCCAAGGAGGTTATTTGTTGATTGGGGTGGACGATGACGGCACGGTAAGTGGACAGCGATTTATTGAGGAAGAGATTTTTGTGATGGAAAAAGCCATCCGGGAACTTATTTTTCCTGTTCTAACAGTGGAGGTGTCGACCGTCAAACTTTCTGAGAAAAAAGGGGTGGCTGTATTTCGTATCCCGCATAGTCCCAATCGCCCTCATTATTTGCTGATTCAGGACAAAAAGTTTTCTTATATCCGGGTGCAGGACCGTACGGTGCAGGCCAGCCGGGAGGTATGGGAGGTGCTGCGCAAAAGCAGGGTGCCTCGTGACACCGTTTTTACCTATGGAAAAAAAGAAGAGGTACTCATGAAATTTTTGGCGGATCGGGAAAAAATCACACTTAAAGAATACGCAAAAGTGGCCCGCATTCCCATTTTTATGGCGTCCAAAACCCTGGTTCGTTTGACAGTTGCGAACGTATTGCAACTTCATCCCCAAGAGGCTGAAGACTACTTTACGATCAAAAGCTAGGGAGGGCGATTCCGGTCCGCTGGGTAAATCCACGATTCCCTTGTAGCCCACCTGTGTGAATCAGAAGAATGCGGGAGCCGGTAGGGAAGTAGTTTTGCTGCAGCAAATCCCAGCAGGCAAAGGACATTTTCCCCGTATAAATGGGGTCCAGCGGGATGCCAAAGGCATCCCAAAACCAATGGATAAAGTGGATCAGTTCCCTTGTCCATTTGGCATAGCCTCCCTGGTGGTATTGGGTCAGTATTTCTAGACTTCCTAGGGATTGAATCCCTTCCGCTTTTAGAAGATCGATCAATTCCTCGTGTATTCCTTCTCCTTTCAAGGCAGAGATTCCCAGTAAATGTTGGTGTGGAAGAAGGGAGGCTGCTATCCCTGCAAAAGTGCCTCCAGTACCAATGGGGGTTAGGATATGGGAGAAATCGGAATGCCTAGCAGTTAAAATTTCACGCGTACCTTGGATGGCGAGGGCATTGGTTCCTCCTTCAGGAATCAGGTAAAAATCACCAAACTGATTTCGTAGTTTTTCGAGGTAGTTGGGATTGTTTTTTTGGCGGTATGCTTCTCGTGGGATTCCTAAAAGGGTCATCCCTGCAGTCCTCGCATAGGAAAGGGTGGGATTCCGGGTATCGAGTAGTTCCCCACGGATGATCCCCACGGAATTCAGCCCTAATTCTCTTGCCGCCGCCGCAGTGGCATAAATGTGGTTGGAATAGGCTCCGCCAAAAGTCAATACTTGGCGATGGTTTTGGCTGAGGGCTTGCTGTAAGTTGTACTGGAGTTTGTAGAATTTATTCCCAGAGACTTCCGAATGCACTTGATCCAAGCGTAGGACCTGAAGTGCTACCTGCTTTTGGTCAAGTAGGGGGTGTGAGAGCAGCTCGCAGGGGATAGATTTGGGGAGAAGCATCAAAATTATTTTGACAAAGTTACGGGACATCCTTCTATTTTTGTGTCATGAGCCAATCCCACCTGGAAGAAGACTTTGAAGAGGATGAATTAGCCTTGTATGAGCACCATCGAATTCTGGTAGATAAGGGGCAATCACCCGTTCGGATTGATAAATTTTTAACGGAACGCATTGCGAATGCCACGCGCAATAAGGTGCAGCAAACCATTGATTCGGGAGGAGTACAAGTGAATGGGCATTCCGTCAAGTCCAATTACCGGATCAAAGGATCGGATGATATTCGGGTACTACTCGAAAAGCCACCCCGAGACACCGAGGTGATCTCTGAAAATATTCCCTTGGACATTGTCTATGAGGACAATGACCTGTTGGTTGTGAATAAGCCGCCCGGTATGGTGGTTCACCCGGCACATGGCAATTGGTCGGGCACTTTGGTGAATGGGCTGGTCTACCATTTTGAAAATTTGCCTGAGATGAAAGGGAATGTGGGAAGGCCTGGCCTAGTACACCGAATTGACAAGGATACTTCTGGTCTTTTGGTGATTTCCAAGACGGAGGAAACGATGGCGCCATTGGCTGCTCAATTTTTTCACCACACCATTCAGCGTACTTACCTTGCCTTAGTTTGGGGAGAGCCAGAAACGGATGAAGGCACCATTGTAGGCAATGTGGGTCGTAGTGCCAAGGACCGAAAGGTGATGGATGTTTTCCCCGATGGAAGTCAAGGTAAGCATGCGGTCACCCATTGGAAAGTGTTAAAGCGCCTGCGCTATGTTTCCCTTGTTCAATGTACCCTCGAAACGGGGCGAACGCACCAAATCCGAGCGCATTTCAAGTATTTGGGGCATCCTTTATTCAACGATGCCATGTATGGGGGAGATAAGATTCGAAAGGGGACCCAATTTGCGAAGTACAAAAGTTTTATCAGCAATTGCTTTGATGTCATGCCAAGACAAGCTTTGCATGCGAAGAGTCTGGGATTTGTTCATCCCATCACCAAAGAAAACTTATATTTTGAAGCCCCCTTGCCCGAAGATTTTTCGACTGTTTTGCACAAATGGGAGCAGTATGTGCAGGTAGATTGATCTTTTGCTTTTTGGATAAACGAGAAAATGCTGGGATCAAAAACTTGCTTTATTTGCATGCAGGCTGATCTATAATGCCAATTCCTCAATTTTCAGGAATCAAACTAGACAAATATTTACACATTAATATATTTCAATCGATTTCCTTAAAAATAATGTAATTTTTTACATCATATGTTGAAATATGTGTAAAATAGCGGGCTTGTTTTGTATCTTTGTGCTGTTGGAATGATTCAATCATCTCAATCGTGTAAGGCAAAAAAATTGGGTACTGTATCACTCAATTAAACAAGGAAAAGAAAACAAAAACAGTGATTTACTGTTAGTTACTTTGAAGGTTCGACTCCTTCTCTTACAACAGGTTATTTTGGGTTTATTGTTAATTGACTAAAACCATGAAATTTTATTTCATGGTTTTTTTATTTCCCTCCCCTCGAGACGATTCTGGAGTCGATTTTTTTGGATCCCACTTCTGGTGGTCATTTCTAATTCCGTAATTTTTCAAGCTTTCTTCAGCATTTTAAATGCTAAAACAATAACAAAACATATATTTGATTAAAAAAACAATAAAAAAATTAATAAATGATTAAAAAAATTTTAATTAAATAACCTTTTTAATACATTTGCTCTTGTTGGCATTACGGCTAACAATAAGAAGCGAAAAAAAACGCTTAATCCATCTTGTAGGGTGTTGAAATTGGCAGACAAGCCCTCCTGTCTCGGGGGTGGGGATGCCGGTCATTAGATCGGAACGGGATAAAGCGTGTTTCACAAGTTCATGCCTAACTGCCGCGTGGAGGTTCGAATCCTTCCCCTACAGCCATAAAAAAGCAGCTAACTGGCTGCTTTTTTCGTATACAGGATTTAGTTGGTATATTTCATGGTTATTACTTTTCTATGGTACCCAAGTCTGCTGCTCCGGAAAAACCCAAAAGGTATGCCTCCAGAAAAAAATGGCTTAGGATCCTCGGAGTAGGTTTACTTTCCGTACTTACCCTGGAGTTTGTATGCTACTTTGGTTCAAACCTGTTTTTAGGTAGCCAACTCCGAAAGAAATTGAATGAATCATTCAATGGGGTTTATGAACTGGATTTCAATCGAGTACACCTTTCCCTAATTCGCCGCGGTATATTTTTAGATGGGATTGTTATGAAACCATCGCATCCAGAAAAGGCAAATGCTGAACAGGTATTGTTTGAGTTGACCTTGGATGTAACCTTAGCACGCTTTGCCTTTGCGGAAGTGGAGGATTTGCTGTCCAAAACAGCCTTTGTGAGGCCATTGGGAGGCGGGGAGACGTAGGGGACATGGAGGTTTCGTTTGGATGAGCAAGAGGCTGTTGGTACGATGGCTTTGGGCTATTATGATCTAAAATTTCAATTTTTGGATAGTTTGACCTTGGAGCCCGGCAAAGGGAAATTGAAGTTCTACAACTTTCTCGCCAACCTATGGGCCAAAAAATCCAATCCTGGTGCTGGTACTAATGCGCTGCGCAAAAGAGGAATTTACCGCCTTCGTGATACCCAAAGGTCCATGATTAATGCTTGGTGGAAAGCGACTTATGTAGGGCTAAAAAGTTCCATAGGATTTGGGAAGGCCAAGGCTCCCAAAAATCTTCGAAAAGAGGATGAAAACTAGAGGGGTAATTGACCGTTTTTTTGGAATAAAAAAGGGGTCTTCGAAAAAAGACCCCTTTCTTGTAGGTATACTGGTAGGAACTTAGCCATTCATGCTGATCAAGAATTCGGCGTTGTCGCGAGTACCTTTCATTCGCTGAAGTAGGAACTCCATGGACTCTTGTGAAGTCATGTCGCTCATCAACTTTCTCAAGATCCAGACCCGCTGCATTTCTTCCTTATCCATCAAGAGGTCTTCTCTACGTGTTCCAGAACTGAGGACGTCAATTGCAGGATAGATTCTACGGTTGGCCAACTTACGATCCAGAGCCAATTCCATGTTGCCGGTACCTTTGAATTCTTCAAAGATTACTTCGTCCATTTTTGACCCAGTTTCTACCAAGGCTGTAGCGATGATGGTCAAAGAACCACCATTTTCCACATTACGAGCAGCACCAAAGAAACGCTTCGGTTTGTGTAGCGCATTCGCATCCACCCCTCCAGAGAGGATTTTACCTGAACTAGGGACTACCGTATTGTGGGCTCTTGCAAGGCGGGTGATGGAATCCAGAAGGATCACCACATCATGCCCTACTTCCACCATTCGTTTTGCTTTCTCGAGAACGATATTGGCCACTTTTACGTGACGTTCGGCTTGTTCGTCAAAGGTGGAAGAAATCACTTCAGCATTCACGGATCGAGCCATGTCTGTCACTTCCTCTGGACGTTCATCAATCAACAAGATCATGAGGTGCACCTCGGGGTGATTTTGGGTAATGGCGTTTGCGATTTGTTGCAAGAGCACGGTCTTACCCGTCTTAGGCTGTGCGACGATCATTCCGCGTTGGCCTTTTCCAATTGGGGCAAACAAATCCAAGATTCGGGTGGAATAGCCATCCGCCTTGGTAGATAGGTTTAAGCGCTCTTCTGGGAAAAGTGGAGTGAGGTATTCAAAAGGAACTCGGTCTCTGATTTCGTCCGTGGTTTTGCCATTGACTGTATTGATTTTGAGCAAGGCAAAGTATTTTTCTCCTTCTTTGGGAGGACGGATGGAGCCTTTGATATGGTCCCCTGTCTTTAGACCAAAATGCTTGATTTGACTGGGGGAAACGTAGATATCGTCAGGAGAAGCAAGGTAGTTGTAGTCTAGTGAGCGCAAGAAAGCGTAGCCATCTTGAACGATTTCCAATACGCCCTCATTTTCGATGACTCCATCAAATTCTCTAGGGCTGACAAAAGGTTTTTTGCGGGCATTGCCTGGTAGCGTTTCTGCTGTAGGAATGTGTGCGTCCTCTGGAGATCTGAAATTTTTGCGTCTCGGAAGTTCCGCCTCTACTCGGTACGGATTTCCCTCCTCTTGGCTGGTCGGTGGGGTTCCTTCCACGTTTCCTTCCTGTGCACTTGGAGCGGATAGAT
>Ga0169931_10011777_pt1 | contig 12239 bp, 9 predicted proteins | sample Kivu_15m_20L_FD_129675 | JGI IMG/M metagenome (GOLD analysis project Ga0169931, IMG submission 129675) | Freshwater microbial communities from Lake Kivu, Western Province, Rwanda to study Microbial Dark Matter (Phase II) - Kivu_15m_20L... | ecosystem: Environmental > Aquatic > Freshwater > Lake ...
CCCGGCGGCCTGCACCGCGGTGATCTCCAAGCTCAAGCTCGTCAACCTGTTGTTCATGCTCAGCTTCCCGTTCTACGGGCTGGGCACCTACTACACGTTCAAGACCAACTTCAGCGCGGGGGTCATCCTCAGTGTGCTCCCCTCCATCCTCATCCTTGCGATCTATGCGTTGGACATGCTGCAGCGGGGGCGGCTTACCTTGATGGTGAACCGCGTGTATGCGGTGGGCATGCTCTTCATCCTGTCGCTGGTGGCCAGCATGTGGGTGGCCTTCGGGAAGAACTTCCCCGGGCTGAATCCGCTCAACACCACCTCCATGAGCATCATGTTCCTGGTGCCCTTCAATGCGGCGGTGGTGGTGCAGATCTACAACCGGGCCAACGAGGAGTTCGACATGGCGTGGGAGCTGGTCAAGGGCCTTGGGCTCTTCATTCTGGTGAACCTGCTGGGCTACGCCGCCGGCCTGCGCAATCTGGTGCACGGCTTCGAGGGGCGTATCAACCTGCCCTTCATGCGTGGCATCTACGATGCGTCGCACGTGATGTCCATCGTGAACCTGATGCTCATCTTCTACCTGCGCGACTTCACGCGCAAGCCGATGCGCTTCCTCCTGCTGGCAGCCCTGTTCCTGGTGAACATGGCGGTGATGGTGAACGTGAACAGCCGCCTTTCGTTCATGATCTTCGTGGTGCTCATGGCGCTGTTCCTCTTCAAGTTCATGAAGGTGATCCGCGGCCTCTACACCATCAGCCTCTTCACCATGCCGCTGCTGATGAGCTTCGCGCTGCTCATCTACCAGGTCCTGTCGCTCCCCTTCTTCGTGGCCATCCTGCAACGCGTGAACAAGGAGGACGTGACCACCTTCAATGGCCGCACCTACATCTGGGAGAGCATGGCCGACTGGGCGATGCACGACCGCACGGGCTGGCTGTTCGGCCTTGGCTACCGGGGTCAGTACGAGTTGCGCATGCTCGACTTCCTGGCCGTGCTGTGGGGCGAGGACCACTCGTTCAATTTCCACCTGCACAGCAGCTTCCTGGAGATCACCATGGACCAGGGCGTGGTGGGACTGGTGCTGTTCTATGCCTGCATGTGGTACGCCTACACGTTCTATCGCACGAAATACCGCGCAGGCATGCTGGAGGGCCCGCTCTTTGCGGCGGTGGTATACCTGCTGTTCATCTGGCAGATCGACATCTTCTGCTATGGGATCGACCTGGGCAACCCGATCTTCTTCACCATCCTCAGCATGGCCGCCATCCATCCGCGTTTCATCACGCGCCGGCAGCGCAACCTCGAGGGTGCTTTGCTCACCTGATCAGCGCACCACCACACGCGTGCTGCGGCGGTCTCCATGACCATCGGTGCAGGTGAGCAGGTAGACGCCGCCGGCCAGTTCTCCGGGAACGCCCACCGTACCGTTGCGCACATCCTGCATCCGTGCCACCACGCGTCCGTTCAGGTCGGTCAGTGTCACCTCCTCCAGCGTGCCTGCAATGGAAAGCCGGAGCGCTCCGCCGGCCTCCACCGGGTTGGGGTGCACCCCGATGGTGGCAGCCACAGCAGCATCCTCCACCGCGGTATGGATCGTGCAGAGGTCATCCTCCTCCTTCACCAGCACCTTCGATCCGTAGGCCGGCACCTCCACCTCCACGCTGTAGATCTCACCCAGCACATCGCTCCAGCAACCGGTGAGCGGCACGGTCACAGGCACCGCCTCCTCGTTCACCAGCAGTACCTGGCGCTCAAAGGGGTCGAGCGGTGCCACGTTCACGCGCTTGAGCTCCACGTTGTCCAGCCAGTAGGTGCTTTCCAGGTGGCTGTTGGTGAAACGGCACTGCACCTGGTCGGTGAGGTTGCTCTGGAACACGAAGCCCAGATCGCGGCGCTCCGTGCTGAAGGGCACATTGCGGCGGAAGACCGTCAGTGGGCCTGAAACCTGGGTCTGGCCCTTCACATCCACGGTGAGCGTGCCTGCCATGGTGGAGCGGGTGCTGAAGCTGAACCGGTAGTAGCTGCCGCTCTGAACGCCGGTGAACTGGTCGTTGCGCAGCGTGAAGGTGGGGTAGGAGGCGTTGTTGCTGAAATGCACGCGCAGCGCCCCGTTGTCCAGATAGGTGTTGTCGTGTGACAGCTGCGCCTCCGTTGGCCAGCCGCCCCAGCCGTTGATGTTGGTGGCGAAGGTTCCGTTGGCCAGCAGGTTGCCGCTGAGCTCCTCCAGCACCTCGAAGGCATCCAGGCGCAACAGGCTGCGGCTGGAGTTGGCGTCCTCGTTACGGGCCGTGCGCCACTGCTCCAGCGTCAAGAACTGCTGCTGGCCGTTGAAGGTGTTGTGCACCCAGATGCCCAGCTCGTTGTACGGATTGAAGTAGCGGTTGTTGTTGAAGGTGCCGAAGTCCACCGGGGCATTGGCGTATACGTTGTACTGCTTCATGCACAACTGGTCCTTGGTCATGCAATACAGGATGTTGCCCGTGTATACGCCGTTGTAGCTGGGTACGTGGTAGGGCGCAGTGGCACCGGGCCCGTTGTAGTTGGAGTAGTCGGACACGCTCAGCTGGATGGCGTTGTTGAAGAGCGTGTTGCTCACCACCTGGTTGCCCATGGACACCATGGTGTGGTCCACATGGATGCCGCTGCCCATGCAGTGCGCCACGGTATTGCGCCGCACGATGGTGTTCTTGATGGCGGTGTTGCCGAAGTAGATGCCGTGCGAGATGAGCCGGTAGTTCTCGAAATCTGGCGCACTGCTCTCCAGGCTGCCGATGATGTTGAGCACGATGTTGTCCTGGATGATCATGCCGTCCGCGTGGTCGAAGGCGATGCCTCCGCCGTCGTTGAGCAGCGCCGTGGCATTGTCCACCACGTTCTTCTCCACCAGGCAGTTCTTGTCCATGGAGATGCCGATGTAGCCGATATCCTGCAGGCGGTTGCCCCGGATGATGTTGTTGTCGCCATCCAGCCGCAGGCCGAAGTAGCCCCAGTTGTTCTCGCCCTGTCCCGCCCGCATGGCGATGCGTTCCATGGTATTGTCCTGGAACGTGCTGTTGTTGTCGATCAGGTGGGCGCCGCTGGCGAAGGTGTCCTCGAAGCGGTTGTTGAGGTAGGTGTTGTAGTTGCCGTAGCTGCTGATGCCCTGGTACAGCTCGCGGAAGGTGCAACCGTTCACCGCCACATGTGCCGCCCCATCGATGCGGATGCCGGCCACCCGCTGGTGCTGGAACTGCAGGTCGCTGATGGACACATGCTCGCGCTGCCAGTACACGGTGATACCCTTTTCGCGCACACCGGCCTCCACGGTGAGGGTGGACGGGTCCGCACCGTTCGGTGCCCACAGGTAGAGCTGTCCGTTCGCCGCATCGTGGAACCACTCTCCGGGCATGTCAAGCTCGCTGAGCTTGTTGCACAGGAAGTAGCCCCACTCGTAGTGCGAAAGGTTGAAGTAGATATTGGGGAAGTTGATGGTGGTGCCCGAATGTGCGTTCACCGTCACCGCGTCGTAGCTCCAGTTGGAACTGCGGATCACGGCGGTGGCGCCGTTCCAGTAGCCGTTGGGCTGGGTGAGCTCGCTGTCCGTGATCTGGGTGCCGGTGCCCTGGTCGTTGCGCAGCCAGCCGGTGTTAGGGAAGCGTGCGAGGGTCATGGGCTGACCGTTCACATACACGTATTTCACGGTGCCGCTCACCGGCGCACGCCAGATGTTGCCGCTGTGCTGTGTCCAGCCGGTCACCAGGTCGCTGCCACTGATCACCGGCAGGGCGCCGGTTCCGTAGGCTCCCACGGTGATCTTCTGCGCGCTGGTGCCGCTGCTGGGGATGATGAACTCCCCGCGGTACACGCCGCCCCGTTCGAATCGGATGGCATCACCGGGCTGGAGTGAATAGATGCTCTGCATCAACCGGCTGATGCTCTGCCAGGCCTGGGCCGGCGAGGTGCCACTGTTCGCGTTGTTGCCCGTGGGCGAGATGTAATAGGTGGCAGCCTGCGCGAACGGTGCGGAGGCAAGGGCGATGCCGGCCAGCAGGGTGCGGAAGGTGGGGTGCATGGGCGAGGGCGTTGTTACGCCTTCAACCGACCGAGGCGGCGCCGGGTTACGGATCTTCGACGAATGTTGATTATTTCCCATCGAATGAATTTTAGGTTCGACGAGTGCCCGTTCGTTCAGGTATGGCATGCCCACCCACCGCCGCCCCCGAGCCAGCCGATACCTTTGGCATGTGCCCACAGCAAGCCGGCCCCTCCGCATCCTGGTCGTTGGCCAGACACCGCCCCCCCATGGCGGCCAGGCCGTGATGATCGCAGAGCTGCTGAAGTTGCGCTCGGAACGGATCGTGCTCCACCATGTGCGCATGGCCTTCTCCGAGGACATGGAGAGCGTCGGGAAGTTCGCCTTCCGCAAGGTCTGGGTGCTGCTCACCACCATCGTGCGCATTTGGGTGGCCCGCGTCCGCTTCGGCACCCCCGTGCTCTACTACCCCCCCAGCGGCCCCAACAAGGTGCCCGTGCTGCGCGATATCGTGCTGCTCTGCGCCACGCGCTGGCTCTTTGCGCGGGTGGTGTTCCACTTCCATGCGGGCGGCGTCTCCACCTTCGGGCCGCAGCTGCCGGCAGTGCTTCGTCCCCTCTATCGGTACGCCTACCACAGGCCCGCCCTGTCCATCCGCACCGCACCGCAGAACCCGCCCGACGGTGCTGCCTTCGGGGCGCTGCGCGAGGTGGTGGTGCCCAACGGCATCCCCGATATGCGCGGAAAGGTGCCCGAGCATACCGCTGCGGCGCGGCAGCCCCTGGTGATCCTGTTCACCGGCGTGCTCATCCCCTCCAAGGGTGTGTGGGTGCTGCTGCAGGCCTTCGAGCAGCTGCTGGCGCGCGGTGTGGATGCCCGCCTGCAGCTCATGGGCAAATGGGGCGATGCCGGTTTCGAGCGCACCTGCCGCGACTTCGCTGCAAGGCTGGGCGGAGGACGGGTGGAGTTCCTCGGTGTGCGCAAGGACCTGGACAAGTTCGCGCACTTCGCCGCGTGCGACATCTTCTGCTTCCCATCGCATTTCGAGGCGGAGAGCTTCGGGCTGGTGCTGGTGGAGGCCATGCAGTTCGCCAAGCCCGTGGTGAGCACCCTGTGGCGCGGGATCCCTTCGGTGGTGCAGGACGGGGTGAACGGCTTCCTGGTCCCCACGGAGGACCCGGTGGCCGTGGCAGGCAGGCTGGAGCAGCTGGCCCGGGATCCGGAGCTGCGCAAACGGATGGGAGAGGAGGGCCGCCGCATCTTTCTGCAGGATCTTACGTTGGAAGCCTTTCACCGGAACATGGAGCACGCGTTGCTCTCCATGTGTTGAATGTTGCATGGGATGATGAGGATACTGGTCACCGGCGGTTCGGGGTTCATCGGCACCAATTTCATGGCCTTTGAGGCCGCACAGGGCGCCACCCTGCTCAACATCGATTGGAACCCGCCGCTCGATCCCGGTCAGCGGGACTGGTGGAAGGAGGTCGATATCATGGACCGGGCCGCCGTACAGGCCGCCTTCGATGCCTTCCAGCCCACCCACGTGGTGCACTTCGCGGCCCGCACCGATACCGACGAGCCCACTGATGTGGACGCCTACCGCCAGAACCATGAGGGCACCCGCATCCTGTTGGAGGTCGTGAAGAGCAGCCCTTCGGTGGAACGCATCATCGTCACCAGCACCCAGTTCGTCTGTGAAGCGGGCTACCAGCCGAAGCACGACCAGGACTTCAAGCCGTTCACCGTCTATGGCGAGTCCAAACGGCGCACGGAGCTGGTCACCCGCGAGGCAGGCCTCACCTGCAGCTGGACCCTCATCCGGCCCACCACCATCTGGGGGCCGTGGAGCCTGCGCTACCGCGATGTCATGTTCAAGGTGATGCGAAAGGGCCTGTACTTCCATCCCGGCAGGGGCCGTGTGATACGCTCCTATGGCTATGTGGGCAACGTGGTGTGGCAGGTGCACCGGATGCTCACGGTGCCGCGCGATGTGGTGGACCAGCGTGTGTTCTATGTGGGCGACCGTCCCTTCGACCTGAAGGAGTGGGTGGAGGTGGTGTCGCGCGTACTCACCGGCAAACCGGTGCGCTACATCCCCACCTTCCTCATCCGCGGCATGGCGCTGTGCGGCGATGTGCTGAAGGCGGTGGGGTTGCCGTTCCCCATCACCAGCGGGCGTTTCCGCAGCATGACCAGCGACTACATCACGCCCATGGACCGAACCATCGAAGCCTTGGGCGAAGCGCCCTGGAGCATTGAGGCCGGTGTGAAGGAAATGGTGCACTGGTACGACAGTGGCAGTGAGCGCATCGTGAAGCCCACGCGCATCGATGTGCGTGAACCCCGACCGCACAAGGCATGAACCAGGGCCTGCTGCCGAAGCGCCGGGTGCTCACCACCTGGATCAGCGTGGGGAGTTTCGCGGAACACCTGCGTGTGATCGCTGCAGCGGCCTCCGAGCGCCGCTCCGCCTATGTATGCTGTGTGAACGCGCACATGACCGTGGAATGCAGCGATGCCACGTTCGCCGCGGAGGTGAACGGTGCCGATCTGGCCACGGCCGATGGCATGCCCGTGCTCAAGGCGCTGAACAGCTTCCACGGGTTGAAGCAGGAGCGGGTGGCGGGCAACGACCTGATGCCCGCGCTCATCGAACGCTGTGCGCAGGATGGACTTTCGGTCTACTTCTACGGCGGGTCGGAGGAGACGCTCCGGCGCATCGTGGAGCGCGCCGCACGCGAATGGCCGCAGTTGCGCATCGCGGGCACCCATGCGCCACCGTTCGCCCCGCTCTCCGCCATGGATATCGATGCCGAGGCGGCGCGCATAGGAGCGACCGGGGCCCAGGTGGTGATGGTCTCCCTTGGGTGCCCCAAACAGGAGCGCTGGATGGCCGCCATGAAGGGCAGGGTGAACGGCGTGATGCTCGGCCTCGGTGGGGCTTTCCTGCTCTATGCGGGCATCGATACGCGGGCGCCCAAGTGGATGCGGGACCTCTCCCTGGAGTGGGCCTATCGCTTCCTGCTGGAACCGCGCAGGCTATGGCGGAGGTACCTGGTGACCAACTCCCGCTTCATCGCGCTTTACCTCGCCGAGCGGTTGCGGGGTGGACCCAGGGGCTGAGCATGTTGCCTTTGGATTCGACGAATATGAAATTATTATCGACGAACTTGACATCTGTCGGACCGGCCGGTATCTTTGGACCCTAAGTACGGAACGAGTTGAGAACGATCATCCCCTTCAATGTGGACCGCGGCACCGCCACCACCGAACGTTCCATGGCGCGTGGGCGTGTCATCAGCGGGAGCGATCTGAGCGCGGAACTCGCTACCTTGCTGCGCTCTCGTCGTACCCTCCAGAACGTGCAGACCGGTTTGAACAAAGTGCTCACCCTGGAGCCCTTGACCAGCGTCAAGGACATGATCATCGTGGGCGACGGTCCGGCGGCCGAGGAGATCTTTCAGTACTGCGAGGACCAGACGGTGCGGGGATACCGGTTCTGTGGCGTGTTCAACGACGCTCCCATCGAGGGTCGGCTGGGTGCCCGTCAATTGGGTGATGTGGAGGCCGCCAAGGTGTTCGCGGTCCAGAACCGGATCGACATCGTCTATTGTGCCCTCCCCGGAACGCGCCGTGCGGCCATCACGGACCTGATGGAGTTCTGCGAGCGCAACACCATCCGCTTCCGGGTGATCCCCAGTGCGGACAGCTACATTCCGGTGGTGAAGACCTCCGGCCTGGAATTCCATGGGGCGGTACCGGTGAGCAAGATCCGACAGGAGCCGTTGGACGACGCCGGCAGCAGGCGCTTGAAGCGGGCCTTCGACGTGGTCTTCTCCCTCGGTGTCATCGTGTTCATCTTCAGCTGGTTGTTCCCGGTCCTGGCGCTCCTGGTGAAGCTCTCCTCCCGCGGGCCGGTCTTCTTCCAGCAAAAGCGCCTTGGCAAGGACAACGCGGAGTTCGTCTGCTGGAAGTTCCGCAGCATGCGCATGAACAAGGAGGCGGACAGCAGGCAGGCCACCCGCAACGACCCGCGGGTGACCCGGGTGGGCAGCTTCCTGCGCAAGAGCAACCTGGATGAGATGCCGCAGTTCTTCAACGTCCTGATGGGCCAGATGAGTGTGGTGGGCCCCCGTCCGCACCCCCTGCGCCTCAACGACCAGTACCGCGACATCATCGACAATTACATGGTGCGTCACTTCGTGCGCCCGGGCATCACCGGTTGGGCCCAGGTGAACGGCATGCGGGGCGAGACGCAGACCCCCGAGCTCATGGAGAAGCGGGTGGAGCTGGATGTGTGGTACCTGGAGAACTGGTCCTTCCTGCTCGACCTGAAGATCGTGGTGAAGACCGTGACCAACATGTTCGGCAAGGACGAAAAGGCCTACTGAGCACCCCCGCCCCCCGATCTTTTTCGGTCCGGGCCTTGTGCAAGCGAAAGAGTTCTATATTTGCCGTCCCTTTCGGGGGAAGGAACATTCCAAGACATGGCCAATCACAAGTCCGCCCTGAAGCGTGTCCGCCAGACCGAGACCCGCAACGAGCGCAATCGCTACCAGCACAAGACCACGCGTAACGCTGTGCGCAAACTCCGTGGCACCACGGACAAGAAGGAGGCTGAAAAGCTCCTTCCCGAGGTTTCCTCCATGCTCGACAAGCTGGTGAAGCGCAACATCATCCACAAGAACAAGGCCGCCAACCTGAAGTCGTCCGTGAGCACGCACGTCAACGGGCTCAAGTGAGCGTTCGATAGCCTTACTTTGGACAGGTCCTTTCGGGGACCTGTTCCATTTTCATGGCGACCATGCGACACAACCAAGCACCCGCTGCGGAAGCCTCCGAGCCGCTCCCTGCGCGCCGCAGCATCCGCGATTGGTCGGAGGATGACCGTCCCCGGGAGAAGCTCATGCGCCTGGGCCCCGGGGCCCTCTCCAACGCCGAACTGCTCGCCATCCTCATCCGCTCAGGCAGCACCACCCAGAGCGCCCTCGACCTTTCGCGCGCCATCCTGCAGCGGGCGGGCGACGACCTGCACAAGCTCGGTCGGCTCAGCCTCGGCGACCTCACCCGCTTCAAGGGCATGGGGGAGGCCAAGGCCATCGGTATCGTGGCCGCCCTGGAACTGGGGCGCCGCCGCAAGGCCGCGGAACCCGCCGATCGCCCCGGGGTCACCACAAGCGCCTCTGCCCACGAGCTGGTGCGCCACCTCTTCACGGACCTTGCCCACGAAGAGTTCTGGATCATCGCCCTGGACCGGGGCAACCGCTTGTTGGACCGCTGCCATGTAAGCCGGGGCGGGCTGCATGGTACGGTGGCCGATCCCAAGGTCATCTTCAAGGAGGCGCTGGACCGACGCGCCTCCGCCATTGTGCTGTGCCACAACCACCCCAGCGGCCAGCTGCGCCCCAGCGAGGAGGATATCCGTCTTACCCGCAAGCTGGTGGAGGGCGGCAGGTTGCTGGACATCTCCGTTCACGACCACCTGATCGTGACGGACAGCGGTTACTTCAGTTTTGCAGACAACGGCATGCTCCACTGAGGCCATGACCAGACCATTACGCATCCTCACCATCATCGGTGCCCGGCCCCAGATCATCAAGGCCGCCGCCCTCAGCCGCGCCGTTTCCGGACCCTATGCGGGCCGCATCCACGAGACCCTGCTGCATACCGGCCAGCACTACGATCCGGGCATGAGCCAGGTGTTCCACGACGAACTCGGGATCCCCGAGGCCTCCGTCCAACTGGCCGTGGGCAGTGGCAGCCATGGCGACACCACGGCGCGGATGCTGCAGGGCATCGAGCAGGAACTGCAGCGGGGCGGCCACGATGCGGTGCTCATCTACGGAGATACCAACAGCACGGTGGCCGGTGCCCTCGCCGCAGCCAAGCTGCACATCCCCATCGCCCATGTGGAGGCGGGCCTTCGCTCCTTCGACAAGCGCATGCCCGAGGAGGTGAACCGCATCATCGCCGACCATTGCAGCACGTGGCTGTTCTGTCCCACACGCACAGCTGTGGACAATCTCGTGCGGGAGGGCTTCCCCCTGGACACCGCGCAGGCACCCACCGCCAATGCGCCGCACGTGATCGCCTGTGGCGATGTGATGTTCGACAACAGCCTGCATTTCGCGGCACTGGCCGATCAGCGGTCCACCCTGCTGGCACAGCGCGGTCTGGCCGGCAAGCCCTATGCGCTGATCACCGTGCACCGGGACCACAATACGGATGACCCGGTCCGCCTGCGTGACCTGGTCCGGAGCTTCCTTGAATTGCACGCCAGCCACGGCATTGCATTGGTATGGCCCGTGCATCCGCGCGCCCGCAAGCAATTGGAGGCCCATCTGCCCGCACCGGAGCTGGCCGCGTTGCAGGGCGATGCCGGCATCCATCTGCTGCCACCGGTGGGCTTCCTGGACATGATCGCGCTGGAGCGCCATGCCGCCGTGGTGCTCACGGACAGTGGTGGCGTGCAGAAGGAAGCCTATTTCTTCGGAAGGCCCTGTGTGATCCTGCGGCCCACCACTGAATGGGTGGAGCTGGTGCAGGGCGGGCAGGCGGTGCTGGCCGATACCGATCCACAGCGGATCCTTGCAGCTGCAGGCCACTACCTGGACCATGGCATCCCCGCTGGTGAGCCGCTCTTTGGCGATGGACATGCTGCGGAGGCCATCTGCGACCATTTGCTCCGCCACCGGTGATCCGTTCGCTGATCCAATACGCCCGTTACACCGCGCATGCCCTGGGCGATGCCCCGTTGCGCAGGCTCCTGCATGCGCATTATACCGGTGCGCTGCCGCAGGATGTTCCCGCTGTATCCACCGCGCTCGCGCAGGTGGTCGATCAGTTGCTGTGCTGCCAGGCGGCCAGTGGTGACGAGGGGATCGGCAGTTACCACCTGATCGAGGGTCATGGCCGCACCTATCCGGAGACCACGGGCTACATCGTGCCCACGCTCTTCGCCGCTGCGGATGTGCTGCGCCGTCCCGACCTGGCGGACCATGCCCTGCGTGCGTCCCGTCTGTTGCTGCGCCTGCAACTGCCTACAGGTGGCTGGCAGGGTGGAAGGGTGGGAGAGGTGCGCGGGGAGGTGGTCTTCAACACGGCCCAGGTGATCCGCGGCATGCTGGCCGCACATGCCCGCTCCGGTGACGAGCGCTACCTGCTGGCCGCCTGCAAGGCCGGCGACCGCATCTGTTCCGTGCAGGAGCCCGATGGCACCTGGGCACGGCACAACTTCCTGGGTGTTGCACGGACCTACGATACCTATGTGGACGCACCGCTGCTGGCCTTGACGGATGCGACGGGCGATGCGCGGTATGCGTCTGCAGCGCAGCGGAACCTGCAGTGGGTGCTGGGCCGGCAGCAGGCCAATGGATGGTTCGCCGATGCAGACAACACCCTTCGCCACAACGACCGCCCGATCACACATACCATCGCCTACACCATCGACGGGTTGGTGGAGTGCCATGTGCGTGGCGGTGACGAGGCCCTGCTCCAAGCGGCGCGCCGTGCCGCCGACCCCTTGCGCGACCTGTTCCTTGCGGAGGGCCGGTTGCATGGTCGCTACGACAGCACATGGCGTGGTTCCGAGGCGGCCATCACCACGGGTTGCGCGCAGTTGAGCATCGTCTGGTGGCGGCTGCATGCCATCACCGGGGAAGCGGCCTATCGTGAAGCAGCGGAAAGCATGTTGCTCTGGTTGCGGCGGGTGCAGGCACTGGGCATGTGTGGTCCCGCACCGGCGCAGGGAGCCGTAACGGGTTCCTTCCCGTTATGGGGCCGCTATGAGAAGTTCGCGTGCCCCAACTGGGCGCAGAAGTACCTCGCGGATGCCTTGCTTTGCAGCATGGGCGTCCTTCCCCGCCAGTGACCGTGCAGCACTCCACCAACGATCCCGTGGCGGTCTTCGATCGCGCCGTGGCCAGCTGGCCGGAGCGGCCCGCGCTGGACATCGATGGCAGCGTGTACAGCTATCGGCGGCTCTCGGAACTGGCGGATGCCGTGGCCCGTGACTGCGACACCGCACTCCCTCCGGGAGCCCGCGTGGCGCTGGTGGCGCATCGCGCACCCGCCACCTATGCCGCCGTGCTCGGCATCCTGCGCAGCGGCCGGTCCTACGTGCCGCTCCATGCGGACCATCCTGCGCTGCGCTGGCAGCAGGCGATGGAACGGGCCGGTGTTGCGGCGCTCGTGGACACACGTTCGGGTGCCGCGGTGCAACGGGTGCATGGCA
>Ga0169931_10011778_pt1 | contig 12237 bp, 12 predicted proteins | sample Kivu_15m_20L_FD_129675 | JGI IMG/M metagenome (GOLD analysis project Ga0169931, IMG submission 129675) | Freshwater microbial communities from Lake Kivu, Western Province, Rwanda to study Microbial Dark Matter (Phase II) - Kivu_15m_20L... | ecosystem: Environmental > Aquatic > Freshwater > Lake...
GGGTGCGACTTACGCCACCCCGACCCGGATCGAGGACAATCCGGCCTACGATCCCGCGGACGCCATGCTTGCCGGCAAGTTCGCCGAAATGGCCTACAAGCACCGGCAGCCCGACTATGCGGCGCTGTTGGCCTCCACCGGCTGGACCGGTATCACCCTGCCTGACCTGCCGACGCTTCCCTCGGGGACCCCGTTCTCCGCTGTCGCGGGTTACGGCGTGCGCGACGGGCTGAGCATGCAGAGCTATGCGATGGCCGCGCGCTCCGCGCTGCTTGATGGCACCCAGCGGTTTATCCTGTCTTTCGAGGGTTCCAACAGCCCCTTCGAGGAGCCGGCCGACTGGATCGTCAACGCCAGCAAGTATGGCTGGTCGCGGTATTACGCCAGCCTGATGCCGATCGTCACCGAGGTGGTCCGCGAGGTGCTGGTGGAGCAGGACGCCGGGAAGCCCACCCAACTCATCCTGACTGGCCACAGCCTGGGTGGCGCGGCGGCCATGGTGGCATACGCCGACCTGTTTGTGACGCCGGGGACCGATGTCTGGCCCGCCAACAGCCAGATACTTGGTGCCGGCAGCCGGATCTACGACCAACAGGCCCTTGCCGCGTGGCCACAGGAGCGGGTGCGCGCTTTGCTGAAGGACACCACGGTCTACACCATCGGCGCTCCCAGCTTCCTGATTGAACCGACCAAGCCCGATGGGGCCGAGGCCACCGCCCTGTTCGCGGGGCTCACGGCGACCACGGGGAACCCCCTGGTGCAGGCCGGCATCCTCATGGCCACGGCGCTGAAATCGCTGACGGTGGATGAGGCCAAGCTGCCGGACCTGACGGGCTACAGCGACGCGGTCTTCCAGTACGCCCACAAGAACTCCTCGTGGTACCTGCCAGGGGACATTGTCGCCCAACTGGGCTCGCGCCACGCCGGCACGCAGTTGGATGTGAACCTCGACAACGACATCCAGTACCGCTACACCGGTGCGCTGTTGTATGCGGTGCCGGGCGGTACCCATGGCAGCGGGAACTACCGTGAATCGGTGATCCGCTCGATCAGCGGGGACACGCTGCTGAAATCGCCCAACGAGCTGCAATCCAAATCCCCGATGCTGGCCCGGACCGCAGCGGACCTGGGTTCGGACACCCGCAACGACCTGTTCGACAACCGCAACGCCCAGGGCGTCGGCGGCAACGATGTCTTCTGGTATTCCGATGCCGGGAAATCCGGGGGTTCGTACACCGCCGACGGGGGCGCGGGGGATGACCTGTATGTCATCAAGAACTATGGGATCTCGCTCACCATCGACGGGGCCTCCCAATCGGGCCATGACGGGCTGCTGATCAGCCTGAATCTGTCGACCTTGCAGGCCTCTTATACCGACACGGATGCCGATGGTGTGGCGGATCGCGCGGTGTTCAAGATCCTATCGCCTGAAGGCCAACGGTCTTCCACGGTCACGGTGGAGGGCTGGGACCAATTCAAGCTCTCGAGCATTGCCCGGGTGGACAAGCGCGATGACATCAAGTGGGACATGATCTATCTTTCGCCGCAGGATGGGAAACCGCTGGGTGGCGCCTGACTTGTTTTGGCATCCCTGCCGGCTGGCGATGGTTCCCTAGTCGGCGGCATTTGCGAAGACGGCCTTACAGGGATTCATCAGCCCATAAGGCACGCTTTGAAATGGCGAAAAATGGGCAAAAGCGGATGGATTGACCCGTTGGGTCAATCCATCCGCTTTTGCCCGATATCAAGGGCCGACGCTGGCAACAGGTGAATTGGACGCAAATCTAAATCCAAAGACCATTTGCGCCACACTCAAGAAAAAACAGTTGTCTTCCGCAAACGCTCAGAAATGATCTGGCGGATCATGCTGCCCAGGCTCAGGCCGTGGGATTGACCCAGTTCTTCCAGAGCCAACGCCTGATCCGCGGGTAGTAGCAACTGCAATTCCAGAACAGTCTGGTCATCCCAATCGGGGGTCGAGCCACCCCAGTCAACCTGCATCGCGGTCTGAATCATGGTGCCTCTCCGTTAGTCGCCACTGTCTGATTCGAAAATGACGCCGCCATGATGGACGGATTGGAGAAGGAAAAAACCAATCCGTGGAAAAGTATTGATGAAATGGGCAACCCGGCCTCCTACCGAGTATCCCACTATGGTCCGAAAGGGGGAGTAACAAGTCAAGCAGGAAAGGTGCCAGATTGCATTGAATTTATTCTTTGGGCAGGCGGAGGGGTGACCAGGACGAACGCGCACCCTCCCCCGCGAAAGCAATGCATCAGGACGGCAGCATGGCCAGGGCCAGCACCCCCCGGACGGTCCAGGCCAAGGTGCGGATCCAATTGCTTGCGACCAACCGCCTGTGGATAGGGGGCTGGAAAGAGGCGGCCAACTTCTCGTGGCAGGGAACCTGGACGAGGAAGGTGGAGAGCCAGATCACGGCGAGCAGCAGGCCACCCGTCAGCTCCATCCAACCAGGGCCCTGCCCCGCGCGCGGCAGCACCAGCAGGAACACCGTGAGCGCCTCCACCAGCATAGGCGGCAGGGTGACCCAGGTGGTTTTGCGCATGTGCGCGCGCTGGTAGGCCACCGAGGCCTGGTCGCCCACCGCCGCGAAAAGCGGGTAGTGCACCACCTGCACCAACCAAATGAGACCCACCATGTACCAGGTGACGGCGCAATGGACCAACAGCACCCAATGATGCAACTGGGGGCTCATGGCAGCCCGGCCTTCGGGCCTCCGCTGTGGTGGCGGAAGGCGTCGAGCAACATCAGGCTGAAGGGCACCCACCAGAGCAGATCATTGGTGAGGATGGTCAGGCCGAACAGCGGGGGGAAAACGCCGTCATAGAGCGCCTTGGCGAAGCCGATGGGTCCAAGGATTTTGCCCATCAGGCCCACCAGAACGATGGGCCAATGCACACGGGGCTTGGTAGCCGCTATCAGGTAGCCCACGCCGTAGACGCCGACAATCATGCCCACACACTGCCAGATCTCCGGGTAGCCGGGGCGCGCGGCACCGGTCCAGTCGAACAAGGCGTTCGGAAAAAGAATGATGAACGCGCCCCAGACCAGGTTGTAGACGCCGGCAGCGGCCAACCATGCCTTGGCCCATACCGGCGATCCGGCGGGATCGTCGAGCAAGCGTTTCAAAACGGAGCGAACATCCACGGCTTGGCCCACCTGGGGACATGACCACCACCAGCAACAGTGTAGGAGAGGGGCCAAACTGTTTTCCGTTGAAACTATTTCCGGGCGAGGCGGCTTGCACCGGGGCTTGTAGAATATCGGCGTCCATTGCTGGTCCGCCCCTCTGAATGAAGGTGTTTCCCATGCGTTTTGCCCTGAAGCTGTTGGCGACGGCGCTCATCAGCCGCAATGGGCTTCTCACGCTCAACCTGATCATCACCCTGCTGAGCGTGGCGGTCCTTTACGATCTGATTTCGGTGCTTGTCCGGGGCGTCAACGTCGACAGCCTGGATGACCTCAATGGCAATGTGGCCACCATCATGGTCGCCTTTGGTGTGTTGATTGAGGAGCGGCACGAGATCAAAAAACTGCTTGGCTGGACCGACCATGCCGGGGAACGCGACCACCTGGATGAGATTTCCATCAAATACGGGGTCATGTATATCGTCATGGGCCTGTTTATCGAGGTGTTTGTCGAGGCGACCAAGATTCCTTTCCGCATCTTCGAAGGCGGGCCGGTGGAGACCGGGCTGATCGGTGTGAGCGTCGCCTTATCCCTTGGCGGATTTTGGGGCAGCATCCTGTTTTTCAGGGAGATCCTTTTCTCGAAGGAAGTGACAGCTTCAGAGGTGCACTGAATCAGGCTGATCCGTCCCCTCTTTTCAATGGCCACCCCGGTTGTTTGGACATCTCCCAAAAACCCACCAACTTCCGGGCCCACCACCGTTTTTTCGCCTGATCCAAAAAATGACCTATGGTTCCCGAAACCGCCTTCCGGCGGTAGGGAAATCCTGTGAAAGCAGCCCATTGTCACGGGGTTTCTTCAGGTGTTTTTGCGCCATCCCACCGTTTTGTCTACTCGGGAATTCGCATGCTTGCATTCCTTAAAAACAAGAATCTATTTGCAATCTTTGGCAATCAGGCTGCCAGACGGACCACTCGGCCTTTTCACAGGCCCCGCGCCAACCGCCCCAATCTGGAGGTGCTGGAGGGTCGGGAGGTTCCAGCCGCGATGGCGGTGGGGATGAATCTGGATGGTGTGAGCGACTGGAGTGCCGCCTGGACCTTCACCGACGCCTTCAAGACCTCCCGCCCCTGGATCAGCCATGCCTTCAACACCGCCACCGGGCAGGAATCGTGGGATGGGGGTGGCGAGGTGAGGGTGGATTCCAAGGGTTGGCCCACGCAGTTGAACCGGTGGACCAACGCCCAAGGGCAGGTGATGGAACAACGGTTGGGAACGCTGATGTTCCGGGATATCGGGACGGCCTACCCCGCCGGGGTGTACCGGGCCGAATGGGAGGGCGCGGCAACCGTCACCTGGGGATTTGCCGCCACACTCACCGAGCAGGGCAAAACCTCCACCGGGAAGAACTACGCCCTGTTGAAGGTGCAACCCAGCAATGACGGCATCTACATGAAAATCGCCGGGATGAGCACCGCCGACCCGGTCCGCAATGTGCACCTGTGGATGCCGGACGCTGGAGGCAAGAGCTTTGCGGGGCAGGTTTGGACACCCGGGGCCGCCTACTCGCCGTTTCATCCGCAATTTTTGGAGAAGCTGGCCCCGTTCAAAACCATCCGTTTCATGGATTGGGCCGAAACGAATCTGAGCGACATCACCACCTGGAGCGACCGGCGACCGTACGACCACGCCACCCAGCAATCGGGCGACTTCAAAAACGGTGTGGCGCCGGAATACATGGTGGCCCTGTGCAACGAACTGGACGCGGACGCCTGGGTGAATATGCCCCACGGGGCGGATGACGCCTATGTGCTGAATTTCGCCACGCTGGTGCGAGACAAGCTGGAACCCGGCCAGAAGGTGTATGTGGAATGGTCGAACGAGACCTGGAACGGGGGTTATGGTTTCGAGGCATTCCCCTGGGTGACCGGGCAACTGGCACTGCCTGAAAACGCCGACCTGAAGGGAGACCGCTGGGCGCTGGTGGCCCGGGAGACGCGGCGTGACTTTGACATCTGGTCGGAGGTGTTCGCCGGACAGACAAACCGGATCACGCGCGTGGTGGCTGGCCAGCAGGCGAACAGTTGGATCGCCGGGGAGATCGCGTCCAACATGGGAGGGCATTTCGATGCCATTTCCTGCGCGGCGTACATGTATGTGAGCGATGACGCCAAGGCCCGTTTCGGCTCGGGCACCACGGCCGACCAAGTGATCGACGCGGTGATCGCCAACCAGCCCCAGGCGATCGGCTGGCTGAAGGACCACAAGGCCCTGGCCGACAGCCTGACGGCCAAGCTGGGTCGGCCGATCGGCTTTGTGGCTTACGAGGGCGGCCCCCACCTCGACAGTTGGGGCGCGCCGTACCAACAGGCATTCTTTGAGGCGGGCAACATTCCACGGATGCGCGATGCCTACGCCCGCCTGCTCAACGGCGCGCGTGACGCGGGGCTGGATCTGTTCCAGCATTTCAACCTCACCGGCGGGCTGTACGCGGCCCCGTACGGGGCCTTTGGCGCACTGCAGTCGATGACGCAACCGACCGAGTTGGCCCCCAAATACCGGGCGCTGCTCGATGCCGTGCAGCCCTCACCGACACCGGTGCCGTTACCGGTGGTGACGGTGGAGGTGATCTCGGCCAGCGCGAGCGAGGCCGGCCCGGTTGCCGCCAGCTTCCGCATTGCCCGCACCGGTGCCACCAACACTACCCTCTCGATCCGCCACACGCTGGGTGGTACGGCTTCCTCGGGCGACTTCAGCGGAATCCCCTCGGCCATCACCTTCGCCATGGGCGAAAGCGTGAAAACCATCACGGTCACGCCGATTGATGATGCGCTGGTGGAAGGAGCCGAAACCTTGCTGTTCACCCTGGCCACCGGGAGCGGTTACACGATCGACAACGCCAAACAATCGGCAAGCCTCACCATCGCCGACAACGACAAAGCCCCGCGCAACGGACTTCTGGGCACCTAATACGACAACGCCAACTTCACCACCCCGAAGTTCACCCGGGTGGATAGCACCCTGGCCTTCAACTGGGGGTTGAACAGCCCTGACCCCCGCATGGGCAAGGACACCTTCAGCGTCCGCTGGGTGGGGCAGTTGCAGGCGCTGGAAAGCGGCTACCACTCCCTGAGGGCCTTCCATGATGGTGGGGCGCGGGTTTGGATAAACGGGGTGTTGAGGATCAACAACGGGGGCCAACGCGGCATAGGGTATACCGCCGGTGGATTGTTTTACCTGAAGGCTGGCCAAAAGGCCGACATCCGGGTGGAGTATTCCCACAACACCGGTCCTGCCCAATTCAGGCTGGAATGGCGCAGGCCCGGGCGATCCATCTTCACCCCCATACCCGCAAGCCAGCTTTTGGCCCCACAAGGCTGATTTGGCGGATCGATCCATTGGGCCAAAAAAACCGAACAATCCTTCCATCAAGGTTGAAAACCAGCCGAAAGGGCCAGATTGCCCGGGTGTTTCCGACCGATTAGAATGGAAATCCCGCCAGAGGTCTCACCCTCCCTGAGTACCCCGCCATGTTCCGTATTGTCGACTCCACGGCCACCGAAGCCCCCGGCATGTCCCGCCGGGTGTGGATGGGTGTGGGCGGTATCGGCCTGGGGGGATTGTCGCTGACGGGATTGCTGGCCAACCGGGCCCGCGCTGGAGCCAAGGGGGGCAAGGCCAAGTCGGTGATCATTTTCGGGCTGGTGGGTGGGCCGCCCCAGCATGAGACCTGGGATCCCAAACCCAACGCCCCCGAGGAGATTCGGGGACAGTTCGGCACCATCGCCACCCGCACATCCGGCTTGCGGGTGGGGGAACTGATGCCGCGCACGGCCCTGCTGACCGACAAGCTGGCGGTGCTGCGGGCGGTGGTGACCAACGACAACGCGCACAGCACCAGCGGCTACCAGATGCTGACCGGGGTGCCCCACATCCCGTTGAGCCAGGAGAACGCCGCTCCCAAGGCCCCCAACAACCACCCCTGCATCGGCGCACTGCTGCGGGCGGTGCGGCCCGAGACAGCCGGGCTGCCCTCGGCCGTGACCATCCCGGAGCACCTGTGGAACGATGGCAACCTTCCCTGGCCCGGGCAGGACGCCGGCTTCCTGGGCACACGATTCAATCCCTGGCTGATCCACTGCGACCCGTCGGACCGCGCCTTCGGGATTCCGGCGCTCAGCCTGCCGGGGGAGGTGCCGCCGCTACGGTTCAACGAACGAAGGTCGCTGCTGGACCAGGTGAACCATCATTTTGAGACCGTCCAACGATCGGAAATGGCGGCCGCGTTCAACCAGCACGCGCGCAAGGCCGCCGAACTGCTGCACTCGGCCAACGCGCGCCTGGCTTTTGACCTGCAGAGCGAACCGGCATCGGTACGCGAACGGTACGGTTCCAGCCGGTTCGCGCAGTCGTGCCTGCTGGCCCGGCGGCTGGTGGAGGCCGGCGTGGGTTTGGTGCAGGTCAATTGGACCCGCATCAAGGACCAGCCCAACGGCGGCGGATGGGACACCCACGCCAAGCACAACGAGTCGATCAAATCCTTGCTGATGCCCATCCAGGACCAGGCGTTCTCGGCCCTGATCGAGGACCTGGAACTAAGCGGGCTGCTGGACGAGACGCTGGTGATATGGTTCGGGGAATTCGGCCGCACCCCCCGCTTCAACAAGGACGGCGGGCGGGACCACTGGGGAAGCTGTTTCTCCCTGGCCCTGGCGGGAGGCGGGATCCGCGGCGGCGTGGTGCATGGCGCGTCCGACAAGAGCGCCGCCTTCGCCATGGAAGGGAAAGTAGAACCGGCGGACATCATCGCCACCGTCTTCCACTGTCTGGGAATCGCGCCCGAGACGGAAATCCGGGATTCTTTCGACCGGCCGATCCCCCTCAGCCGGGGCCGGGTGATAGAGGCCATCCTTTAGGCCGACCTACGGAGCCCGGCCATGGGCAAACCCATCATCGCCTCTTCCGGGAGTCACTCCCTCTTCAGCCAGGTGGATCCGGACAGCACCGGCCACTTCCGGCACAAGGAAGAGGCACTGGCCGACACCCAGGACTTCCTGTCCAAAATCGACCACCTGCAGGAACGGCTGTACGCCGAGGGGAAGCAGTCGCTGCTGATCATCCTGCAAGGGATGGACAGTTGCGGCAAGGATGGGACCATCCGCCACGTGTTCCGGGGGATCAGCCCGCAAGGGTGCCTGGTGGCGTCGTTCGCGGAGCCCACCCCGGAGGAGCAGCGGCACGATTTCCTCTGGCGCACGCACCAGAAGACACCCGCCAAAGGGCAGATTGGCATCCACAACAGGTCCCACTACGAGGATGTGCTGGTACCCCGGGTGCACGGCACCCTCAGCCGCAAGGATCTGGAAGGGTGTTACGAGGCGATCAACCAGGTGGAACGCCTGCTGACCAACTATGGCATGACCATCGTGAAGTTCTTCCTGGCGATCTGCAAGGACGAGCAGCGCAAGCGCCTGCAGGCACGGGTGGACAACCCGCGCAAACGCTGGAAATTCAAACCCAGCGACCTGAAGGAACGCCAGTACTGGGATGACTACATGGAGGCCATCGACGAGGCCATCCGCGTGACTACCAGCAAGCACGCGCCGTGGTATCTGATCCCGGCCAACCACGAGTGGTACCGCAATCTGATGGTGGCCAAGGTCATCTGCCAGACACTGGAAGAGATGAACCCGCAGTTCCCGACCGCCAGCGACGCGGTGGATTTCACCACCCTGCGCATCCCCTGATCACACCGAAAGGCAAGGCACAGCCACGCCTTTCCAACCGACGAGAAAACGCGAGGAGAGCCAACCCCCTTGAACCGGCCCGCTCAAACCGGTGCGGAAAAAGAACGGGGCCGACTGGCCAGCCATCAGGCATGGGTCCAACCCTGGGACGGGGGCATGTTGCGTTCGAACCAGGCCCGGGCCAGTGTGGCCACCGTATCCATCACCCCGGGTTCGGAGAACAGGTGCGAGGCACCCGGCACCTCGACCAATTGGCAGGGGCACTCCAGTCGCCCCATGGCCCATTGGTTCACCTCCACAATGTGGTGATCCTCCGAACCGACGATCATCTCGGTGGGAGCCTCCACCCACGGAAGCCAGGTTTCCGCCAGATCAGGCCTGCCGCCGCGGATGACCACGGCGTCGATGAACTCGGGCATGGAGGCGGCGATTTCCAGCACCACCGCGGCGCAGGTTCCCGACCCGAAAACGCCGATGGGCCAATCCTGGAAATCGTGGGCCCTTTTCAGCCAGCGAATCACATTGGCCAGTCTTCTGGCGGGCAGGCTGGTGTCGAAAATAAACTGGGGATCCTCTTCCTCCTGGGGGGCCAGGAGGTCCACCATCAGGGTGGCGAAATCCGCCGATTCCAGCGCGTCGGCGACGATACGGTTGGCCCGATGGAACCGCCCGCTGCCAAAGCCGTTGGCAATGACCACCATCCCCCTGCCGGGGACCGGCTGTTCCAAGGAAGCCCGCATGCAATAACCGAGGGCGGTGATCTCCACCTCCCTGGAGACATTTTTCTCAAGCGTTTCAACCATGGCCCAATCCTCCCATTCCATCAGGATTCGACAGGAAGCCAACACGCCAGGATCCACCACGCCCTCCGTAAGCCGACAATATTTCCCCAGCCAGTCATTCAGGTATCGGCCCATCTTGCATGGCTGGAACCAAGCCGGATGGGGGTATGCCCGTTGGGCAACCCTCAGTCAAGGAATTGAATCTGGCCAATCGACGCGCACGCATGGAATGCCCTCCCGGTCCGGGGGGAGTGGAACGATCGTTTTCCGAGACAGTTCATCCGCGGGCCCGCCACCCAAACAAGACCAGGATCATTCGAACCAGATCCGCGCAAGGTGGCGCAGACGCACTCAACCGGATATTTCAATCATGCAAACAGACAGGAAAAAACCATCCAACCGATATTGCGCCTTACCATTTCCTATTCCAGCATGGGCTTCTTTTATTCAGATGTCAAAGGGTATTTTGCAGGTTTGGCGGTTCCGCCCCGGTACCCCATTCGGGCACAGCCTGTTCCAGCACCCCATTCCGTCTTTCATCCTGGATGCGGAACCGGGGTACCATGGCATTGGGATGATGGCGCATTGAAGCGCATGCCTTGTGGATCATCAACGGATGATTGATACCGGGTGCTGCGACATTTCAGGAGGGGAACCATGTCTGGCATGAGAATCTGGTTGGCGGCCTGCGTGTTGGCTTGCGGCGTTTGCAAAACGTTTGGTGACACGAACATCCCGCTGGTAACCACCACCGGCAACGCGGAGGTGAAGGTCACGCCCGACCTGGCTGACCTGCGGTTCGACATCGAGGTCCGCAACATCAACCTGAAGGCCGGATTGGCCCTGCAAGTGGAACGGATGACCCAGTTGCTGGCCACGCTGAAATCGGCCGGCATCGAGGAGAGGGACCTGCAAACCTCGCAGGTGCTTATCAATCCGATCTACCAGCAGGAGGACCAGCTCCGAATGGAAACGGCAAAAATCGCCTTCTACAGCGTGAGCCAGACGGTGACCTGCACGCTGCGGGACCTGAAGAAAATCACCACGCTCACCGCCAAGGCCATCGACGCCGGGGCGAACCGGGTGGGAGGCGTCACCCTGCGCACCTCGAAACTGCGGCAGTACCGTGACCAGGCCCGCATCCAGGCGGTGAAAGCCGCCAAGGAAAAGGCCCTGGCACTTGCCGGCGAGTTGGGGGCCAAGGTGGGCAAGGCCTACTCCATCACCGAAGGCGCCCATGATTCTCCCGTCTACGGCAACATGGCCCAGAATGTGGCCATGGGCGGGCCGGGCGGTGGGGGCGGTTCCAGCACCGCGTTTGAAGCCGGGACCATCAGCATCGAGGCCACCGTGACAGTTGCGTTCGTCCTGGAGTGAGGGCAGCGCCTCAATCGCCAATGACCTCGCCACCGGCACGGGTGCACAGGGCCGCCATGAGAAGGAGCCGTATGGAATCTGCCTGAAACGCCACATGGCCATCGGCAAAAAGCAAGTTGCCGCCGCCCGGATGGAATGCGTAGGGCTCATTATCATTTCGCGCGTTCATGGCCCGGTGGCATGGGGTGCCGCATCCCTCGGCATCACCCTGCGGGGAGGATCCATCCAGACTGAAGGGCCCCTCATTGTCGGCCCAGCCGATTCCCTGGTCGTTGGCTAGGCCGTTGACCGCGGTGCCGGCCCGGTGGACCAATGGTCGCGCGGCACATTCCAGCACCATCACGGTTAGGGAAGTCCCATCGGTAACGGAGGGGAGGTCATTGCGCGAATCCCGGTGCATCACCCCGAAACGGTTGGCCGAATCGTACCGGGGAGCCGGAAGATGGGGGTTGATGGAGGCGGGCTGCACCCCCTGGATCGTCTCGTAATCGGTTGGGGCCGGCGAAGAGGAAAAAACCAGAGCGGGCCGGCCCGGGGCCGGGAATGGTTTGGCCACGGCGCCCGTGACGGGACTTCTGGCCGGCACGGAGGGACACTCGAACATTTTTACGGGAAGCGAAACAGCAGCTAGATTGGGCGCCTCCCACCAATGGAAATTGAGGTCCATGACCCGGCGCAGGTTGTCCTGCTCGGCATAGGGAAGGACAGCGGCGCGCCAGGAGTGCCACTTACCGGAGGGATTTCCAGGGGCAGCCTTGGTCCATCCCGATGCAGGGAAAAAGCCATAAGCCCCGTGATACTGGTGGAGCGCCAGTCCGATCTGCCTGAGGTTATTGGCGCATTTCATGCGATTGGCCGCCTCGCGGACCTTCTGCACGGCGGGAACCAGCAGGCCCACCAGGATGGCGATGATGGCGATGACCACCAGGAGTTCGATGAGGGTGAAGGCGCGGCGGGGGTGAATCATGGCCTATCATCCAAAATGCCCAAATCCCAATAGTTTTTTTAACCTTATCCATCACCTTTCATGGGCAATAGGAAATCCCGCCTTCCAAACCATTAAAATTGGGTTGCCTGTATCGATTATTCAGGCCGACCGAATTCCCTGATTATTGGCAAGCCAAATCATCACACCACATTTTCCCAGGCACTTTGTGTGAAGGCCAAACCTCTTTAATAA
>Ga0169931_10011779_pt1 | contig 12236 bp, 13 predicted proteins | sample Kivu_15m_20L_FD_129675 | JGI IMG/M metagenome (GOLD analysis project Ga0169931, IMG submission 129675) | Freshwater microbial communities from Lake Kivu, Western Province, Rwanda to study Microbial Dark Matter (Phase II) - Kivu_15m_20L... | ecosystem: Environmental > Aquatic > Freshwater > Lake...
AAGTGGCGCTGCCACTCGCCCCGGTGCATCTTGGCATTGACAACATGCACCGAACGCAACAGCGAGAGCATCAGCCCGATGGTTAGTTCGGCAACAGCTGGCGCCGGGGCATCCGGTGTGTAGCTCACCTGCATGCCCCGGCGCTCCGCAGCCAGCAAATCCACGTTATCGAGACCGATGCCGACGCGAGAGATCAGCTTTAAACACTTGGCCCGTGCCATCACCCTATCGGTAATCGGCTCGGTGCCGGCGATCAGCACATCGAAATCGGAGATCATCTCGGCCAACTCAGCTTCCGTTAGCTTGCGACCGATAGGATTGACAAGATAGTCGACGCCCGCCGCTTGAAGTTGCCTAATTGGTGAAGCATCCCGATCGGCGAATGGAACGGTGCTGATAAGGACTTTAGGCAGAAAGCTCTCCGGGGGGACAGGTAAAAGTTAGATCTCAGTTTGTGAATCAAAAAACCAAGTCGCATTCAATACTAGTCTGGCGGGCAACTCAGAAACATCTGAAGGTGCGAGTTTAGCCCGTTGGTAAACGGCCGTTTTATTTTCGCCGAACGCCATTACGAAAACCTTTTGGGCTTGAGTAATGACGCAAGGCGTCACTGTTAAACGTTCGAATGGTGGCTTCGGGGCCTTAACAGGAAGAACCCGACGATGTGTTTCACACAAAGCCGAACTGCCCGGGAACAATGAAGCGATGTGCCCATCTTCGCCCATGCTCAATAACAAAATATCTATTGCTTTCGGCAATTGACGCTCGTATTCCCAGGCGGCTGCATCTCGATCGATTTGACCGGCATCCATTCGTGTGATCTTGCAGGTCGCCGGAACACCGTATTTGAACAGAGTTCGCATCGCCAAACCATAATTGCTCTCAGCGTCATCCGGTGGCACGCAACGCTCGTCACCAAAGAAGAATTGGATGTTGCGTAGCAGCGGGAACTCCCCGCTGGCTCTCCAGACTTCATACAACTGAGCGGCAGTGCGCCCGCCGGTCAGCATTACGGAACAGGAACCACTAACCTTACACTTTTGCGCTACAGAAGTAGATATCTGAGATGCGAGGTGAGAAGTGGAGCTCATGCTAAAAATAGCAACCGTAAACTCTGAGTGCTATCCCACTCAGTCCCATAAAAATCGGACGATAAAATTCAAACGAGACACGCATAAAAAGCTTGCCAGTTAAAGGACACACGCCCACCTGGGTTCATAGTCAAACGTAACTCCCTAACGCCTTCTGAATAATTTCAAACGAGTATAGGCGGCTGTCTGCTGAGGGATGACGTACATAATTGTTCACGTATCGCACATAAGACTCTTTAGCAGACCAATCGAGTTTGGTTTTAAATACAGTACTTGCGTCGATTAGATCCATATTGATTGGAGTCGATCCAAACTCCCCAGCGATCAAATTAATAAATTGCCCTTGAGGATTCTGAAGAATCTGATTGCTCGTCAAAAAGTTAACAGGTCTCATATATAGTGCGGCAAATGACAGCGAGGTACTGCTGTGAGCAAGTACAAAACACGAGTCCTTCACAAGCTTAGCTGTCTCACCTTCGAAACAGGGTGCATCGCCAAAAAAATCCTCTCTTTGAGTTCTTGAATATCGAGCTCTTGGATGACAGGCGACTACAACCCTCAAACCGCATCTTCTATAGATTTCAGCGAAGAGCAGCTTAAGGAGTGGGAAATAGATATCTGGGGTGGCGGGGGGAACAGTCTTACAGTAAAGGAAGTCACTGTGAAAGCACATGTCCTCATCTAAAAATACAGCGTAACGATAATCGACCAGTCTTTCGACCGGTTCACGCTTGAGTGTGAGATAAGTATCGAAATCAAAGCTGTTAGAAGGAATTACTCTTGATGAAGCCCCATTTAATTCAGAATAGATCTTCCGGGCTGCCAAGCCTGTTTCTATGTAGAGTGGGCTGCGGTGTAAAAATCTAGCGGCTGCGAGATAGAAATGCCTCAAGATTCCGAAACTTCTAAGTTGGATTAAATATATAATTAATACAAGGTAGCCTTGTGTCCGTCCCCGATGCATAAATCGCTTCGCCCTGTTGAGAACGAATACAATGAAGCGAACCCATCCGTGGATTTGATTAGGAACAGAAGTAGCTGCTGAATTTCGCTCAACTGGAAGCGAGCCACCTATCAACTTAATTTCTGTCAGACCCTTAATAAAAAGAAAATACTGTACTATTTGCGTTGAAAAATAAAAATGGCTTGCGAGGTTAAACCAGTAAAGCGACGATCCTCTGGAAACCTTAAGTAGGGCGCTTACTAAGTCAAAGATACTGGAGACCTCGCATACTTCTATCCCGTGCGAATCCAAGGCGCCTCCTCTTCTCTGGAAATCACGCATAACTGCAGGACCTACTAAGGGGGTTAGGTCTATAACTAAGAGCCCGTCTGACTGCAGGCTCCAAAAATCTAGCGCGAACCTGAGGCGATTTCTTTTATCTAGCGGCTGATCTATCAAAAAAACCATCTGAGTAGCTATTGCGTCAGTATCCTAAACTTTTCTGGCACTTCCAGTTAAAATCGCTTCCGCCATATAAAGGTCTTCGACATCGTCTACGTCTACACCGCGAGAGCGCGGCATTACATATATCTCAGCACTTTTTAAGTCTTGCGTGGTTCGGTTTGACATAAAGCTCTTGGTCCTGTATACGTAAATAGCGCCATTCATGAAATAAAAATTTTCCTCATAGTCTTGACGCCGAGATACACTTTTTCGACTTTGTCGGAGGAATGAGTACCCACCCCCAACCCCAACTTCTATGCATTCGTAAGGATGCTCTGACATCTCGTTTACACTGAAGAGCCAGTCACTGCCACGCATTTTAAATCTCTTTATAGCGTTGTCGATATCCAAACTTAAACGCAATGGAGATGTGGGTTGGAGCAGCACAAAATCTTCCGCTTCTCCGAACTTGCTGGCGACCCATTTTAGACAATGGCCTACCGTGTCAGCCATTGAGGCCTCATCGGTTGCTAATTCGACCGGCCGAGAATAACTCATGTCTAGCCCAGCGCAACTGCCTACTTGAGCAATCTCTTCGTCTTCGGTAGATAGGATGATTCTGGAAATTAATTTGCTTTCTTGCGCAGCGTCAATCGTATACTGGACTAGTGGCTTTCCAAGCAATGGAACTAGGTTCTTTCTTGGAATGCCCTTTGACCCTCCACGCGCGGGGATAATCGCAAGCATTATAGTCCTAACTCCCCAGCTATTGTGATCAACTTTTCGGCTATGTCGTCAATCTTCTTCGTATCCATTTTCACCATAACCGGCACTGCGATTGTTGTCTCCAGGAGTTCCGCACTCTGTGCCCACCGATCAAGATAGACCTTTTCGTACATAGCATGTCGGTTGAACATATGCCCCCAATGTTTAGCAAAATGCCACCTCATAGCATCAGGAACGTTCTTTGTAGACAGCCCCACTGACTTCATCCGGAGAACAAATTCATCCGTAACACGCCGGTCAGGAAGACGAAACAAAATGGAGTCGCCGATCTCACCCTCATCCAAGATCCTTCTGAATACCCATGTTTTTTCAGATGCAATGAGTCTCGCTTTCAGTGCCGCCTTGTTTTTGCGCTGAGCAGCGATTATCTGCTCGAGTTTAGAAAGTTGCACAAGGCCAATACAGCCTTGAAGCTCTGTCATCCGAAAGTTGAAACCCACACCGATGGCTCCCTCTTGACCCCTAGAAACCCTTTCCGAATACTCATGACCATGGTCGTGATAGGCTCGAGCGGCCGTAAAGTAGCTTTCGGAGTTCGTCAAAACCATACCTCCCTCACCTGTATTCAAAACTTTCCCAGCATCGAAGCTGAAGCAACCAAGGTCGCCAATAGTTCCTAACCGTCTTCCGTGGAAACTACCTCCGACCGCCTGTGCCGAGTCTTCGATAACTTTAAGCTGATGACCGCGTGCGATTTTGACAATCCTGTCCATGTCAGCTGGTGCACCCATCATATGCACTGGAATAACGGCTCTAGTTTTGGGCGTTATTGCTGCCTCGAAGGCCGTTGGGTCGAGGGTATACGTATCGTCGATGTCTACTATTACGAGCTTGGCACCGGCCTGTAGGACAGCCTCTGCGGTTGCAACATAGGTAAACGCGGGGATGATTACTTCATCTCCGTCGCCGATCCCAAGTGATTTAATAGCGACCAATAATGCTGAGGAACCCGAGGAGACGGCTTGTGCGTAAGCGCAACCAATATGCTCTGCCATCGCACCTTCAAATTCACGAACCTTGTAAACACCCTTCCTTATACCTTCAAAGCCATGGGCAAATAGAACACCGCCATTCGCATCAAAAAGACTGTTAATTGCTTGTCTTTCTTCTTCTCCAAAAACCTCATAACCTGGCATTTAAATTAATCTCCGATTTTAATTAGGCGCTTAGCAAATTGATCCGAAAGAAGAACCACCGGGGCATGAATATTACTACTTAAATGCCTATCCATAATGCTAGCATCACAAATGAATAGTCCTGGAATATCGTAACACTGGAAATTATGGTCAATCAAATCATGTGCACCACCGATTAAATGATGCCCACTGAATACATTTTTAAAGATATACTGAAAAGGATCGCTCAATATAAGCTCTTCCTCCACAATTGAGTCAATCAAGGGTTTCATGGAAGGCGAGGTTAGGAGAGTCATGCACCACTGGAGCGCCGTCTTTAGGAGCGTCACATCTGACTTCTCCGATAAATACCCAGGGTCAACAGATAGATCCCCATCGTCAAGGCAAATTGATCCTCTAGACATCGGCATTATTGGAGTTATAGAAAGAGAAAAACCAGGTCTTTCGTGAAAATACTTTCCACTACTCCCGTGACGCCCCTCCTCACTAAAATGTAAAATATTAATTTTTGTATCTACGCGTCCGTCCCCATCGAGATCAAGCTGAATGGATGTCGTCGCACCTGTTGTCGACATCAGGGAGGGAATTCCGATCCAATGCCTTAAATAAAGCAGAATTTTTTTTATCGGATCTTCAGACACCTCGTTAAGGGAACCGAATGACCCCTTGGTCAGAACATTCACTCGAAGGTTCAGATGGTCACCCACCCCCTTCCCTACTCTTTCAAAGGTTGGCAAGTTCCTGCCAGCATGTCCATCGCGTTGCCTGAGCAGAAAGCTATTACTTCCAATAACCCCAGCCGACAATACAACGAAGTCCGCCTTAAGGAGCCCGGAGTTTGTAACAACACCCACCAACCTGCCCTTAGGCGAGAAGGCGAGATCAAGCGCTTCGTGCCCCAACAGGATGCTGAACGATCTTCCGTGAATCAGGTTTAACACAGATGATCGATGCCGCCTCGCAACTGTATTATAGATTGCTCCGAAAGACGCACTATCGGAGAAGTTGGTGTCGCCACTATTGAGATGCATTTCCAGTGACAACGACTTCGAGATATGTAAATCTAGTTTAGTTCTTGGAGCTAGTTTAAGTGGGATCTTTCCAGGTGCCGAGACATCAAGGGTATAAAGATCCCTGAACCCCTCTAGAATATCTTTAAATTCGATCTTGAAGCGACCTAGGAAATCCCGCCATAATTCGCGGTCGCCCACTGCGTGGACACACCCATTTACAACTGACGCACCGCCTAATACATTTGATTCGAAAAAAGGTATATTTCTATTACCTGGGGCTGGTACAAATCTTCTTCCAATAAAGGCTGATTCACTCTTTCTGAAAAGTACCCCAATCATTAATGGCGGCGCGTAAAATCCTGGGTACTTATAATCTGCGCTTCGCTCGAGCACGGTTACGTCAAAATGGCTATCTAGACGAGATGCTATAGTTAGGCCAGCCGTTCCGCCGCCAATGATTATTACTTTTTTCTTAATGATAATTCTTCCAGGCCTATATATCGATTCTTTCTCATCCGTACCGCATTCGTAACCACTTGATTGAGCCAGATTTTTTCGAAAATAATAGCTTTTATTGTTTTTATGCGGATGAAAAATTAATTTTGAGGAAAATACCTTACAGCATTAGTATAAGATTTCGAAAAACTTGGTGGCTATACGAAAGCTATATATCAGGCGGAAGTTTAAATGCGAGCGATAAAATATGTGCCCTTTGACTGAGGATCAACCGCGTTTTGTGATATAATCCCATATTCGATAAAATCTAAATCAAAATATGAGAGTATTTCGTCGAGATTTGTAAATGAATCAGTACCGTATTTCTGAACACCTGGTGCGTATGTGGTTAAGAGATGTATAAGATAGGTTGGGTTTGATCGTCCCGCGGAATACTTCTTCAATCTTTCAATAAAAAGGTCGAGCTCTTCTAAGACGTACCAAGTGATCTCTTCCATCAAAAAGACATCAGGATCAAACCTTTCAAGCAGGTCAAAATCACTTATAGTAGCCTCAATGAATACAGAGCCAGGATTCAACGCTCTTGCCTTCTGTACAGCAGTGCGTGAAATATCTACTCCTACAGAGCAAAAAGATAGGTCACGCAACGATTGGGTAAGATACCCGTAACCGCAGCCCAGTTCAATTATATTTGTTGAACCACTCAATTTTCTTAGCCGTTGACACCAATTTATCGCGAGAATACGCCTACTCTCGTTCAGGTGTTCGGACTGTTTCCACGGGTCAGCGCAAACTGAATACAAACCCTCAAAGTCACCGATAAGCTTCCCATCCTTTATCACGTAATCCTGATAGCGAACATCTTCGAATGTGCATTTCATCCTATCAGCCAATTTGTTCTCCAATGCTAAAGTTCAAAAAAAATAGGGTTCGCACCATAGGAATTTCTATTGGCAGGCAATTGGTTCTGAATTTCAGTCAATCACACTACTCGCACGCAAGCGCCCTCGCTGTCGATCGCCGATATTGATCGTTCCTTTTTTGAAACTTGGCACCTCTAGAAGCCCACTGGAAGAGTTGCCCACCACGCCATCAACCAGCTGAATACAGGATAGGTAACACAGTTGCCCAGGTGATGTATAAGCTCTCGCATTCGGATGCAACCGGCAAAAGTTCTCGATCTGACGAAACAGCACTCGACCCTCGGTATCTGCATTTGGCATGGTGAAGATCAAACCAGTGTCTTCGAGTTCTGCAAGCATCATCAATTAGAAAAAGCGTTACTCTTCAACGATTCTTTTACAATCTTCTCAGCTTCACGCAGCAGAAAAGTTGCATAGTCAAACTGGATGTTATCCCACAGCATGTTTTCCTGGGCTAATGTTTTAAGGACAAGAACACGATGTAACATTTTTTCGAGTAATTCAGTCTTCGTGTCGCAGCTACGCAAATATGAGCGAAACTGATTTGCAAGCTCAGACTCAGACGCAATCCAAGGACCTTTAAACAGCTCACCTAAAGGAAATCCGCTTGAAAAGATAATTTCACTCGCCGAGGTCTGCATCTTTCTAAGAAAAATAGGCGCATCAAATCCAATTTTGTCTTCACTTGATATGCTTTTCGCCTCATAGAGCATCGCAGCATTAAAACGTATCTCGCGCAGTAGAGCCTCTGCTAAAACCCTCTTTGCGTCCTTCTTACGAAACCAGGCAGTCCAACCACGAATCAGTTCAGACAAGGCTTTCTCAACAAAAGCACCCTCGATGATCATACCCACTCCCGAATCAACATAAGTGCCTCAGCAGCCTCAAAACCCGCCTGCGAACCTCGCACTTGCGCGAGTGCTCTTAATGCCTTCTCACTCCGAGGAAAAGGAAACTCACCCATCTCAGATTCATAAATCGCCATCAATTCGAGCTTGCGGTCTATGTACTGACTGATATCGACAAAGACATTTGGTCTGAATCCTGAATCTCTTGGGTCGATGCCGAAATCCGTTTCAGATGGCGTTTCATAGACAAGGACGCGGCGTAAGCTAGGATAACGAAACCATTTTGTGCAAGCACTGGCGGCTTCAAAGGTAATGCGATGGTCACTGTGAACGTCGCCCGGATAAGGCAGCAATACCTCTTCTGGCTGGAATTGCTTGAACACATCGCTTATTCGCGAAACCAGTATACTTATCGGAATGCTATCCAACTCGGCCGTTGGAAAACCCAAAGGGAAGAAATGCTCTGCGTCAACACCTAAACCCTCACGAACCCACTGTATTTCGCTTGCCCGCCGAGCCACCTTTTCACGCTGCCACCCCGCTTCTTCAGTGATTGCTGTCATCAACAACCAGCCGATGGTTCCCCCTTCTGCGGCTCGACGTAGAAGAGTACCTCCACAGCCTAGCAATTCATCATCAGGGTGAGGGGCAATGACAAGTGTTTTCATTGATTTCAATACGTTATATCTTTGATCAGGAGAGATTCGTCGATAACCGTCTTCGCGAGGATATCTGCAATCCTCTTGGAAGATAGTCCATCACCGTAGGGATTTGAACATCTAGCTACCCTCGCACGATACTCTGAATCGAAAACCGCATGCCTTACGGCCTTAATAATTGCATCTTTATCATGTGGAACAAATGTCACGTTCTCCGCATGTAATCGCCCTTTCTGGCGATTTCCTACATTTACGACTGGTAACTTCAGCAACGGTGCCTCAAGAATACCAGCGCTGGAATTTCCCAATAGACAGGAGGCACGCCTGAACAGATTCACGAACTCGAGACGCGGGATGCTCTTTGCTGTATAGAAATTCGGTAACGACTCGAACTCCCGAATGGCACGAATCATCCGCTGTCCCCCGGCGTCCGTGTTAGGGTAACTCAACACTGTTTTCATGTTCAGATCCGCGACCGCCTCAAGAGTTTCCCTCATCTGCTGATAGGCGTAATCGATCTCTGAGGAAATCACATGCTGAATCACCACCAAAAGCGGTGCATCATCGTCTATGGTGAAACCGAGTCTTTGAGACAGTTCAACCGAACTCAGTTGCGGCACCTCGAGCAGACGGTCCAACCCGGGATTGCCTACGTTATGGACCCGAAAAGGCTGTTCCCCCAGGCGCAACACCCTATCTGCGCTCTCCTGGTTGGTCGTGAAGTGCAGATGTGCCAGCTTGGTAACCGCATGCCTAATCTGGTCGTCTACATTCCCAACGACCCTGTCACCACCAGCCAAATGTGCTACGGGGATATTCATATAAGCACCCACGAGCGCCGTAGTCATCGACTCCTCACGATCACCCAGTACTAGAAGCATATCTGGCTTAACTCGGTTAACGGTTTGCACCAAACCTTGTAGCTGAATCGATAGACCTTTCACCCGGGTGGCCGGCTGGTCTCCACTGAGTAGGCTCGCAATTTCGTCAGCGATAAAAAAACCGTCAGCGAGAATTTCATGTACTGTATAACCAAATGCGTCCGAAAGATGAGCACCTGAAACTACAAGTTGTAGATCAAGAGCAGGATGGTTGGAAATAGCACGGTATACCGACGACATGATGTCGTATTCCGAGCGAATTCCTGTAACCCCTAGGACACGCTTCTTCAAATTTGTCGCCATGTCTCAACAACTTCTTCTGGCACATAGCTGCGCCACGATCCACCACAATTTAGTATTAGATCAATGGCAGACAAGTGATTAACGAAACCGGCCCCCGGATATAGCTGGGGATAGTTTTCAGGCAGCACCGAGCGTCGATAGACGACCTCGACACCAGCGCTGTCAAAAGCTTCAAAATCGAGATAATTCTTGCCTCCAGCCCCGGATATATAGCGTGTCGCTCCCACCTCCAAGCAAAGATTTAGCACCAGTTCGGATGCGTCGCCCGTGGCCTTCATCTGGCTACTTCGAAGTATAGGCGTACAGATACTCATCCATCTCATCATCATGACTATTAATTGGATGTTGAGCTCGTTCAGGCCACTCCACTCGCAGGAGTAAAACTGATCAAGCTCCTGGGCATAAATCTCAAAAGCTGAGGCCTTACGGTAGTTTTGCTGAAGGGCCCGCCAGTGTTTTCTTCTCCATTCTCTGGTATTGTCGATTTTTACGTCTAAGATTTTTTGACCAAGTTGCTGCCTAACCGGCACGGTGAGCCAATGCGCACCTTCAGCAGTCTTGATCTGGTTTCGATTCTGCAGCCCATTTTTCTGGAAATCGACCGTATCGAGGATGATGAACACATCACTCTCCTGGATTTTCAACAGGTAGGGTATCCAGGGCAGATACTGCGGCTGATGAATCGACACGTTTATTGCACAGCTCCCGAAAGAGTATTGACAGCGTCCCTGAGTGTATTCGCCACATAAACGGCATCCTCGTCGGTCATGCGCGGATGGCAAGGCAAGCACAGATGCCGGCTTAATATATCCTCCGTCCTAGGCAACAGACCCTCGGTACTAGCGTAAAGATCACGGAAGACTGGCTGCAAATGCAAAGCGGGCTGATAGGTCCAATCCACCGCTATACACGCGTCAGCCATTCGCTCGGACAATAATGCGCGATCGATCGAACGATCAAGCAACATGGGTACCTTCCAAAATGAGGACGACTCAAGCTGTGCTGGTAGGATTAAGCGCATATGCGCGACATCAGCCAATACTTCTCTGTAGATAGCCGCAATTTTTCGCCGCCGAACAAGAAAATCGTCGAGATGGCTTAATTGGACGCGCCCCAGCAGTGCAGCCACTTCGGTCATGCGGACATTTCGGCCGGGCAGGACATAACGTTCCACAGGTGACCCCATCTCTCTTCCCCGGTTCTGATAGCTGCGGGCGTAAGCGGCGATCTCTTCATCGTCGGTAGTAAGCATGCCTCCCTCGCCAGCCGTAATCACCTTAGTCGAAAAAAATGAGAAGCAACCGGCATGACCGAATGATCCCGCCTCGCGCCCCGCTCGCCTGGCGCCCGGAGAATGCGCGGCATCTTCGACCAGAAATAGCCGATTGGCATCGCAAAACCGTCTGAATTCGAGAATATCGGGCGTAATCAAACCAGCCATATGAACCAGAAGCACACCTGCCGTATTCACTGTCACTTTTCGTTTGACATCCTCGAGATCAAGGCAAAGAGTAGCCTCGGCGATCTCGGCAAAAACCGGCCTGCCACCCGCCAGATGCACAGCCATCCCAGTCGCGATGAAGGTTTCCGCCGGCACGATCACCTCGCGTCCAGCGACATTTCTTGACAACAAGGCCGCTTCCAGCGCCGCCGTGCAGGAATTCATGGCAATTGCGTGGCGAGTACCAACTCGGGCGGCAAATTCCCGCTCAAAGGCCTGGACATTCGGCCCCATGCTCAACGCCCCATCCAGAATTGCGTCGATCTCCCTATGGATCCACACCCGGTCTTCGTCACCGAAGTGGGGATGAGCCAGATTAACTTTTCGCATCGTTTACTCGCGGTTGCGTTTTTCGATGTCGCGCGTAGAGACGGACCGCATCCGCCAAGCAGCCCGGATTGAAGCCCAAAATCCGCCTGGCTCTGTCAATACAGAAAACAAAATCGCCCTGCGGAGAGGGATGCGCAAGTAATTCGATCCGACTCGAAGTACCAACTTCGGCGCAGACAAGCCTAGCCAGTTCAAGCGCTGAAACTGCTTGTCCGGAACCGATATTTACTGGCAGAAAACCCGGTTCACTGGCGCAGTCCAACGCAGTGGCCAGAACATCGACAGCCTCAGCCGAGGGCAGATAATCCCTGCGTACGCCACCTCGCGCAAAGAGTTCAATAACTTCACCGGACAGCGCTCGTTCAATCAGGTAATCTACCAACCCACCGCCATCCGTGAAACCACAGAAACGTAACGCCAGGTAACTACCGCCATGGCGTTTCTGAAACCAGCGCAGCCAGTTCTCACTATTCAGCTTGCTGCAGGCGTAAGCCGAGCCATTTGGCCGTAACGGGAACTCCTCGGTAACACCAATATGCCGAACATCGCCATAAACCACTTGCGAGGACGCAAAAATAAATCTATCCGTACGTTCGGACAGCGCCTGGCAAAGTCGGACCGTAGTGGTCTCGTTAGCCTGCAAAAACATGTCTTCATCATTACCGGCACCCAAGGTTGCGCCAGCCAGGTGAACGACAGCATTGATACTCGGCAACCCAGCCGGGTCGAACCCATCCCGAGCGATATCCCGCACGATCCAGCGAACGCATGGATGTGACTCGAATCTCAAAGGCGCGGGACAGCGCGCCACTGCAATAATCTCTCGGCCATCAGCAACAAGTCGATCAAGCAGATGCCTGCCAAGAAAACCGTTCGCACCGGAAATCAGAACCGCCACGTGTCAGCGCCTTATTAGAACCAG
>Ga0169931_10011780_pt1 | contig 12235 bp, 13 predicted proteins | sample Kivu_15m_20L_FD_129675 | JGI IMG/M metagenome (GOLD analysis project Ga0169931, IMG submission 129675) | Freshwater microbial communities from Lake Kivu, Western Province, Rwanda to study Microbial Dark Matter (Phase II) - Kivu_15m_20L... | ecosystem: Environmental > Aquatic > Freshwater > Lake...
CCCGCCGATCCCGTCGGGTTGCGCATCGAACCCGAACGCGGCGACGGGTACGACCGCGACTTGTTCAGACATTGGGTGGACGCCGACGGCGACGGGTGCGACACCCGCAAGGAGGTGTTGATCGCCGAGTCGTTGGAGCCGGTACAGACCGGATCGCGTTGCGCGATTCTGAGCGGTCGCTGGTACTCCATCTACGACAACACCGAGACCACGGACTCCTCCCGCTTCGACATCGATCACGTCGTGGCATTGAAAGAGGCCTGGGACTCGGGGGCCTGGAACTGGTCGGCCGAGCAACGGCGCCAGTTCGCCAACGATCTGAGCCAGCCGTTCTTCCTCATCGCGGTCTCCGCGTCGAGCAACCGCTCCAAGAGTGATCGCGATCCCGCCGAGTGGTTGCCCACCAACACCGGGTATCGCTGCGAGTACGTGCGCGTTTGGGTGCAGGTGAAACGAGCGTGGAACCTCTCGGTGGACCAGGCCGAGCACGACGCGATCCGCAACACCCTCGCCAACTGCTGACCGACGTCACAGACCACCGATCTGGGTAACGAAAGTGCCCGATTTCGGGCACTTTCGTTACCCAGATCGGTGGATGGTGGAGTTGACGAAGGCGGCCAACTCCTCGCCGCGGTCCTCCTGCAGGAAGTGCCCCGCGCCGACGATGGTGGTGTGCGCGGACGTCTCGCAGCCGGGCACGTTCTTGCGGAACGTCCACTCCCCGTTCTTGGTCACCGGATCACTGTCGCTGAACGCGCAGTGGAACGGCTTGGTCCACGTCTTCAGAACCTCCCACGCGGCCAGGTTCTCCTTCGACGACGGGTAATCCAGCGATGCGGGCACCAGCGTAGGGAAGATGCGTGCGCCCGCCTTGTAGGACTCGTCGGGGTACGGCGCGTCGTAAGCGGCCAGCACTTCCGGAGCCAATGGCTTCACGGCACAGCCCCCCTGGATGATCTTCGACGTCTCGAACACCGGCGTCTTCTGACTGAACTCGCGCCAGGCCTTGAACGCCGCGTTCGGTTCGGGGTCGCCGGTGGGAAGTCCACCGTTGCCCAACACCACGCGATCGAAGCGATCGGGAAACGCGGTCGCCATGCGTAGACCGACGAGGCTGCCCCAGTCCTGACAGACCAGCGTGAGGTGGCGCAGATCGTTGGTCACCAACCACTGGCTCATCCAGTCGACGTGGCGTTCGTAGGTGTAGTCCGACGTGAGCGCGGGCTTGTCACTGCGACCGAAGCCCACCAGGTCCGGCGCCACCACGCGATGACCGGCCGCCACCAACACCGGAATCATCTTGCGATACAGGAAGCTCCAGGTGGGTTCACCGTGCATGCACAGGATCGTGTTGGCGGCGTTCCTCGGCCCGGCGTCCACGTGAGCCACGCGCAAAGTCGTGCCATCGTCGGCGGTGACGTCGGTGTAGGTCACGGGATGGTCGAAGTCGGGAACCGCGGCGAAGGTGGAGTCGGGGGTACGAAGAACGTCCATAAAGTGTCACCTTATCTGAAACTAGTTGCGCTCAACGAGTCGGCAGGTCGTAGGTGCTCGACAGCCGGGCCGGTCCTCCCCCGCGCACCACCAGGCGACCCTCGGCGGCCAATTGCGTGAGGTGCGCCAACACGCTGCGCGCGGCCGGAATGTGCAATTCGGGAATGACCGCCGCGTACATCTGGCGCACCATCGGTGCCACGGTGTTCAGGCCCGCCGCCACCGCGGCCAACACCTGAGCCTCGCGACCCAGGCGATGTTCGTAATAGGCGGTCAGGAACGGCTTCGGGTCGGTGATCGCGGCGCCATGCGTGGGCCACAGAACCCGGTCGTCGCGCATCTGCACCTTCTTCAACGACGCCAAGTAGTCGGCCATGTCTCCGTCAGGGGGCGACACCACCGTGGTGCTCCAACCCATGATGTGATCGCCGGTGAAGAGGGCCTTCTCCTCCCCGAGGCACACGCACATGTGATTGGAAGTGTGGCCGGGCGTGTGCACCGCGGTCAGGGTCCAGCCGTCACCGTGCGCGGCCACCTCACCATCGTTCACCCGCACGTCGGGATCGAAGTCGGTGTCCACCGACTCGTGCAGTTCCATGTCGTCGGGATCGAGGCCGGCGGCACGGGCGATCTCGCGTTCCTTCTCGATCTCCTCGGCGGTCTTGGGCGGCGGCTTCAACTCCTCCATCACCTTGATATCGCCGTCGTTGTCCAACACCCCGACCTCACCGTGCGGCTTCCACGCCACGGTCGGTGCCCCCGTCTGCTCGCGCAACCACGAGGCGAGACCGACGTGATCGCTGTGACAATGCGTCACCACGATGGCGCGCACCTTCAGGTCTTCGACGGCGCGCAACAATGCGCCGCGATGCTCGGGCAGGTCGGGGCCGGGATCGATCACGGCGGCATCACCCGACGTACCGGTGACGATGTACGTTCCGGTGCCGGTGAAGGTGAACTTCGACGGATTGCGTGCGATGACCCGTCGCACGCGAGGGCTCATCTGCTCGACCTCGGCGTAGCGCAACGGATCGATCGGACCCACGAACGGAATTCCTGCCATGATCCCCCTCGATCAGCCGCGGCCCGCCAAGCGCGCCAGTTCCCCGACAATACGCACATCGCCCACCGGCTCGCCGTGCCCGAGCAACAACGAGTCGAAAGTGCCCGCGCGCACGCCCGAGATGTCGACGCCGAGCGCCAACAGAGCGGCACGCATCAACGGTGGACGGGGTCGATTGGCGCCGTCGGCCACCTTCAGAGCCACCGCACGACCATCGGGTAACGCGGCGGCGAACACTCCCTCGGCGCCATCCTTGGCCATGAGCCCCGGGATACCGCGCATCAGCAGGCTGACGTCACGGTCGGGTCCACCCACCATGTCGGGATGTCCGGACATCGCGCGATGAATCCGACGTCCGGCTTCACCAGCAGCGCCGGTGGCCATGGCTCGGAACGCCCGCGCCAAACCGACCAGCGGAAAGACGTGCGCCGGCGCACCACAACCATCGACACCGATGCCCGACACCGGTGCGTCGATGAGAGCCGGGATACCGTCGGTGATCGCCATCTGCAACGGATGCTCGACGTTCAGATAATCAGCGCCATGGCTCCAACCGTTGATGACGCAGGTGGCGATCATGCCGGCGTGTTTGCCCGAGCAGTTCATCTGCAACGGCGACGGCGTGCCACCTAGGTGGACGACGCGCATCGACTCGCCCTCGTCGAGGGGCAGGTCGGCGGTGTTGGCCAGCGCAGTTTCGTCGAGGCCCACCGAGGCCAGGATGCGTCGCGCGCCGTCGAGGTGCATGGGGCGACCGTCGTGCGACGCGCACACCAACGCCAACAGTTCGTCGGGAAGGTCGAGACCGGCCGACACCATCGCATGGGCCTGCAACGGCTTGGTGGACGAACGCGGATAGACGGGCAGATTCACGTCACCGAAGGCGAAAGCCACCGAGCCGTCCCGATCGAGACCGACGACCGCGGCGTGGTGAACGGACTCCAGGACGTCGCTGCGATACGTGACGGCCAGGGGTTCGTACGCGTCGATGGGGTCGCTCACCCGCGTCAGACTCCGCGACCGCGACGGAATCGACGGCGAGCGCCAGCGGACAACGCTCGTTCCGGTCGGGGCTTACGTTCGGCGGACTCCACCAAGGGATTGGCGATCAACTCGTGGCGCTCACCGGCGGCACCAACCAGCGCCACCGCCATCGCCGCCACCGGCAATCCGAGCACCGCACCGACCGGGCCGAGCAGCGCCCCACCGGCGATGGCCGAACCGAACGAAATGGCCGGATGGATCTCCATGGTGCGCGCCGTGATCTTCGGTGCCACCAAGAAATTCTCGAGCTGCTGATACGCGACGATCACGATGATCACGATGAGAGCCTTCACCGGCGAGTCGATGAAGGTGATCAGCACCGGCAACACACCGGCGATATAGGTACCGATGACCGGGATGAACTGCGAGACGAGGCCAACCCACACGGCCAGCGCCACCGGCGCCGCGGTCCCCAACGACTGGAAAGCGATCCAGTGCACGAGCGCCGACACACCGGCGAGTAGCGCGCGACTGTAGAGGTAACCACCGGTCTTCTCGATGGCCAGTTCCCACGTCGCCAGCACCCGTTCCTGACGGTCGGGCTTCAATCGACTGCAGATGGCCCGACGAAGCTTCGGACCGTCAGCCACCATGTAGAAGGTGAAGAGGAGAATCGAAAAAGCCTGGAGCAACAGACCAAGCGCGGTGACGGAAAGTTTGATGGCCGTTCCCTGCTGACCACGGATGAACTTTTGCACCGGACCATCGGGATCCTGGATGCTGTCGTTCACTTTCTGCGCGTCGATGTCGGTGTTGAGATTGTCGTTGAGGAAGTCGACGGTGCGGTTGACGTAGCGATCCGAATTCTGCGCCAGGTCGGCGGCCTGGGTTCCGACCAAGGTGCCGATGGCCACGATGAAAAAGAGCGTTCCGACGACGATGCCCAGGATGATCAGCATCGTCGCACGACCGCGCCTCCAACCTCGACGAGCCAACTTGGCTACCCCGGGTTCGATGGCCAACGACAGGAACAGCGACACCAGTGCGATGATCAACAGCGACGACAGTCGCGAGTAGGCGTAACGGAAGAGAATCGTGGCCAGAAATCCGAGCCAGAAAACGAGACTGGCCTTCCACACCCAGCGTGGCATGCGATCGGTGTCGGACTTCGGCACTTCGGACTCGTCGGCCATGTGACGAGCGTATCCCCCTCGCATGGACAGTGTCCGAGGGTCGTGCGACGATGGGACATGGCCATCGAACCCCGAGATGTCGTTGTCCGAGTGCGTGACGCGGTGGCCGACGCCGTCAAGTCCAAGGTGGTGGGCCCGAACGCGGACGAACGGGCGGCCCAGTTGTTCGAGGCCCCGGGCGAACGCTGGTTCGCCGAGGATCGACCCATCCGCATCATTCACGGCGACACCTGCATGTTCGTCGGTGGTCTGCGCGCGTTGTTGTTCCAGTCCCTCCACCCCTTGGCGATGGCCGGTGTGGCCCAACACAGCGACTACAAGGCCGATCCGTGGGGCCGTCTGCAACGCACCGCCGACTTCCTGGCCGCCACCACCTTCGGCCCGGCCGAGCAAGCCCAGAGAACCATCGACATGATCAAGAGGGTTCACACCCGCGTGGTGGGCACGGCGTCCGATGGTCGCGCGTACAGCGCCAACGACCCGCACCTGCTGAAGTGGGTGCACATCGCCGAGGTGGACTCGTTCATCGCGGCTCACCGCGCGTTCGGGGCCACGACCCTGACCAACTCCGACTACGACGAGTACGTGGCCGACATGGCGGTCATCGCCACCGCGTTGGGAGTGGTGGACGCACCGCGATCGCTCGACGAGTTGCGGGTCGCCTTGGGCGAGTATCGACCCGAGCTGCGTTCGTCCGCCGAGGCCCGTGACGCCGCGCGCTATCTGCTGTTGACACCACCGTTGCCCATCGTGGTTCGACCGGCGTACGGCTTGCTGGCCGCGGCCGCGGTCAGCCTGATGCCCGCGTGGACCCGTATTCCATTGCGCTTGCCGTGGTTCCCCGTCAGCGAACGCGCGCTGGTGCGACCGGCGGGCACCACGTTGGTGAAGACCTTGCGCTGGGCGCTGGCGCCTACCGCGCCGCGCTGACGCTCCTATCGCGCTGCGTCGATCAGGGCGTCGTACAGATTCTGCTGGTGCGAGTCGGTGGCCGCGGTGTCCTCCGGATGCCACTGCACGCCGATGAGCCATTGATCACGACCGGTGTGTTCGAGACCCTCGATCAGACCGTCGGCGGACCGCGCCACCACTTTCAAACCCTTGCCGACCTGGTCGATTCCTTGGTGATGAAAAGATGCGACGTTCACCTTCGTCGCTCCCACGGCCTTCGACAACTTCGTGCGTGGGGTGATGTCGACATCGTGCAACACGTAATCCTGACCGGCCGGGAACTTGCCCGGTGCGTGTCGAACGACACCGGGGATGTCGCCGATGTGTTGGATGAGCGTTCCACCAAGAGCCACGTTCACCAACTGGATGCCCCGACACACCGCCAACGTGGGCAACTTCATCTCGATCGCGGCGTGGACCAACGCCATCTCGAAATGATCCTGCTCGGCGTTCACCCCGTACACGTGAGGTTGACGTTGTTGGCCGTACAGATGCGGGTCGACGTCGGCCCCGCCCATCAACACCAACGCCCGGAACCCCTTCAGCAGATGTAGCGCCTCATCGTGGCGCAACTCGCGCGGGCTGAGCGTCAGGGGCTCGCCGCCGGCCCGAAGTACCGCGTCGAGATAGACGCGCCCCGCGAACGAGATGGCGCTGCGTGACACGCGACCCGCGGCCGCCACGCGGCCGGCGATGGCGATGGGCGGTCGCTTCATGGGAGCAGGCTAACGAGCGGTTCCGAGCGCCGAACGCACGGGCTTGGACAGGTCGCCCTTCTTTCCGACCCGGATGTTGTCGAGGTTCAACCACGTCGCCATCTCGCGCAATTCAGCGGCCAAGGCCGCAGCCACGACCTTCGGGTCCGCGTGATGCTCGCCGAAGGCACCAGGCACCATGAGAGTGCCACTCGCTCGATCGGCTTTCAGATCAACGCGGGCCACCAGCTGGTCGCCCAACAGGAACGGCAACACGTAATACCCGAACTTGCGTTGTGTTGCCGGTGTGTAGATCTCGATGCGGTAGTGGAAGTCGAACAGCCACTCGGCGCGTGGACGAAACCACACCACCGGATCGAACATCGACAGCAACGCACGCGCCTCCACCGCCCGTGGCAGGCGCGCCTCGGCGTGGATGAACACTTTCTGGTTCGAACCGTGGACGGTCGCAGGCAACAGTCGCCCGCTCTCGACCAACTCGTCGATGCGGGGCTTGGCCACGGTGGTCTTGAGGCGGAAATAATCGGCGATGTCCCGCCCGGTTCCCACCCCCACCGAGCGTCCCGCGATGTCCAACAACTCCCGTTGCGCGTCGTGCTCGGACGGCGTGGGGGCGTTCAGGTGTTCGGCCGGAATCACGCGTTCGGGAAGGTCGTACAAACGGGCGAAGTCGTTGGGTCGTCGCGTGGCCGTGATGCGACCGCACATGAAGAGGTACTCGAGGGCCAGTTTGGCGTGGTCCCAGTCCCACCACGAACCCTTCTTCTCGGTGCGTTCGGACAGATCGCCGGCCGCCACCGGACCCTCGGCGAGCACCCGCTGGAAGACCTCGTCCACGTAACCACGGCGTTGCTTCAGCATCTCCTCGGCGCTGCGCCACGGTCCGCCGAGCGACTGCTCCATCTTCCAACGCCACAGTCGATGGTGCTCGGTGCGAACGTGCGCGGCCTCGTGGCCCCAGTATTCGAACAACTCACCGGCCCGGGTGGCGGCCGGAATGAGGGTGCGATCGTGAGAGCCCAGACGGGAGAAGAGGGGCAGTTCCTGACTGCGCACCAGCACGTTGACCGAGTCGATCTGAACGATCGCGATGCGATCGAGCACCTTTCGCAGATGACGACGATCGGTACGGCCCGTCGGCCGCGGATCGGAGAAACCCTGCGCCGCCAGCGCGATGCGTCGAGCCTGCTCGAGGCTCAACTGCATCGGCTTGTCGGCCATGAACCGTTTCAGTCGGCGATGGTGATGGAGACCGAGTTGATGACCACGTCGGTGCGCGGACGGTCGCCGGGACCGGTGGGCACGTTCTGCATGGTCTCCACCACGTCGAGTCCCTTCACCACCTTGCCAAACAGGGCGTAGGCCGGGGGCAGACGCACCCCGTCGGGACCACTGATGAGGAAAAACTGCGAACCGTTGGTGTTCGGGCCGGCATTGGCCATGGCCAACGAGCCGATCTCGTACTGGCCGGCCTTGGGGAGCTCGTCGTCGAAGCGGTAACCGGGACCGCCGCGACCGGTGCCGGTGGGGTCGCCGCCCTGGCAGACGAAGCCCTTGATGATGCGATGGAAGATGATGCCGTCGTAGTAGTGGTTGAGGGCCAGGAACACGAAGCTGTTCACCGTCACCGGGGCGCGCAGGGCGTCGAGGGCGATCACCAACGTACCCATCGAGGTTTCCATCGTGGCGGTGTACCGCTTGGACGGGTCGATGCCCATCTCGGGGGCTTCCTTGAACTGCTGGCACTTGGGGGCGGAACCGTCGAACGGCGGAAAGGGAGTGGGCATGAGGGCACACGCTACCTGTGACTACGCTTCGGACATGTCCTCGTTCCCGTCCGAGCAATCCCCGACGACCGCGCCCATCGACCTCGACGCGATCGAGCAGGACCTCGCCGACGTGGAAACCGCGCTGGCCCGACTCGACGCCGGTACCTACTGGACCGACGAGGTGACCGGTGCTCCCATCGCCGACGCGGTGTTGGAGGCCAACCCGCTGGCTCGCCGCAACCCGGCCTGAACCGCTTTACGAAGTCCTGACGAAACCTCACCGATGTCCTGATCGGTCGTGTCACGACAGCCGTTCGCGGTTTGTTACCGTTTCTTCGAGGCGGCGAGGGTCGTCACGAGGAGGGGTCCATGGACATCGACGAGATCAATCGCCTGCAGGCACAGATCGACGCTCTGCAAGCCCAAGTGGAGAACATGCGCGCCACCGCCGAGCCCGAGCGGGCGTCGCGACGCGGCATGTTGAAGTTGGCCGCCGGTGCCGCCGCCGGAGCCGTGGCCGGCGGACTCGCCTTCGGCGCAAGTCCGGCCAGCGCAGGCGTGTTGACAGAGATGTACCTGAACGTCAACAACACCGCGGCCCAACCGACGCGTATGTTTCGCCCCAGTGGTGGGTACACCGCCACGAGTCAATGGGGTCTGCTCCATCTCACGACCGATTCAACCCAAGCGGGCAACTTGGCGAGCACCAACTCGATGTTGTCGGTGTACAACGGCAGTTCGAACGGCACCGGAATCGCTTCTCAGTCCGCCGCGTTCGGCGCCAAGCTCGACGCACCCGTTCCGCTCAAGTTGCTCGACAGCACCAATGCCTCGGCCACCATCCCGACATCGGGATACAAGGGTCAGTTCCGCACCTACAACGGAAACCTCTACTTCTGTGTCGCCGACACGAGCGGCAACAACGCAACGTGGCGGCGGATCACCGGTCCCACGGCGGCCGGCGCCTTCGTGGCGGTGGCGCCATTCCGCGCGTTCGATTCGCGCAAGGCGCTCGACTTGAGTGAACGAGGCGCGCTCGCGCCGAACACGTTCCGGACAATTTCGGTTGCCGATGCCATCGACAAGGAAACGGGATCCACCGCCGCCGCCAACGTCGTCCCGTTTGGGGCCACAGCGGTCGCCTACAACATCACGGCCACCGGGTGCACCGGCACGAACTTCTTCGCGGTCGAGCCCGGCGATTCCACCACCTACTCCGCATCCGCCGTGAACTTCAGTCAAGGACAGAACATCGCCAACGCCTCGGTGTGCAAGCTGGACTCCATCCGAAAGCTGAAGATCTTCTGCGGTGACGATGCCGGCAGCGCCGATTTCATCATCGACATCGTCGGCTACTACCTCTGACCTCGGTACTCGGTAGCGACGTTCAGGACAACCGTCGATGAACGACGCCCCCGAACGTGCGACCACCTGGCGCCTGTTCGAACCGTCGGACCTGGTGTTCGCGTACGATCTGGCGATCATCCACGGACCGCGTTGGTGGAACGTCACGCGACACGGCACCTCGCCCGAGGCGACGATGAGCTCGCTGTCGTCGTATGCGGCCGGAGTCACGATTCTCCATGAACAGACTCCGATCGGCATCGCGACACTGAGCGAGACCGGATCGGCGGGCACCGGCATGTTCGAGGTTCGTGCGGTCGACGCCCCCGCCCTCAGAGACTCCGTGAGTGATCTGGTGCCCGAACTGATCGCCTCCGTCTTCGCGATGTCCGACGTGCGAATCCTCTACCACAGCCGCTTCGACGGAGATCCGGAACTCCGCGGGCGGTCGCTTCCGCTCTGGAGAGACGAGGTCCGATTCCCCGAGTATGCGTTCATCGCCGGTCGTTACGAGGACTTGATCCAGAGTGCTCTACGACGTTCGGACTTCGAGAGCTCGAACGTCTTCCCGTCTTTGGGAAACGCATGATCCTCACCACCACCCGATCCGTCGTGCGTCCGGTCACTCCCCGTGATTACGAGCGTCTGTATGAGATCGAGAGTGATCCGTCCGTCGGATCCACGTGGCGATACAAACACGGTATGCCACCTCTGGAGGAGTACGAAGCGGCGCTTTGGCGACAAACCCAGGCCAGCTGGGTGGTGGTGGGCCGGGACACGAACCGGATCAACGGGTACCTGCAACTCCATGACGTCGACCTGCGTGCCGGACACGGATGGTTCTCGCTGTATGCGGCACACGAAAGCCGTGGCGCCGGCTTCGTGATGGAAGGCCTCATGGCCTTCTGCGAATGCGTGTTCAACGAATGGCCTCTGCGCTGGATCTACGCGCACTCCCTGGAGCAGAACGTAGGGGCGTTCGAATCCGGTATTCGTCGTGGCGATGCCGTCCGACTCGGTGTTCTCGAGGAACGGATGATCATCGACGGACGGCCGAGCGATGTTCACGTCATCGGCATCTCCCGGGAGAGCTGGATGACGGGCGAACTTCGGGCGCGATTCAACAGACTCCGAGCGCGCGTCGGGTGAACGCTCGCGTCACGCGATCGGTAATACTTCGCTCATGACAACTCGACAGCGCACCATCCATACCAACGGCGTCGACTTGGTCGTCACCGAGGCCGGCGACCCGTCCAACCCCTGCGTGTTGCTGTGCCACGGCTTTCCGGAGTCGGCGCACTCGTGGCGTCACCAGATGGAACCGCTCGCGGCGGCGGGCTACCACGTGCTCGCGCCCGATCAACGCGGCTACGGATTCTCGTCCGCCCCGCGTGACGTGGAGGCCTACGGCATTCGCGAACTCACCGCCGATCTCAACGGTTTGCTCGACGCCACCGGCCACGACACCGCCACCTTCGTCGGTCACGACTGGGGCGCGTTGGTGGTGTGGGAATCGGGACGTCTGCATCCCGAACGAGTGAACGCGGTGTGCGCGGTGAGTGTGCCGTTCACACCGTGGCCGATGAAGCCCACCGATCTGTTCAAGATGATGTTCACCGACCGCTTCTTCTACATGCTGTACTTCCAGGAAGTCGGCCCCGCCGAGCGTGAGCTGGAAGCCGACATCCGCCACACCATGCACACCATCATGTGGGGGGCCAGCGGCGAGATGTATCGCCCCGGTCCCACCGACATCAACGAGTTGCCCCCGATGACCGGCACCGGATTCCTCGACATGTTCAAGGACATTCCCGACGGCCTGCCCTTCTGGCTGACGCCGGACGACCTCGACTACTACGTGAAGCAGTACACCAACAGTGGCTTCTTCGGGCCGGTCAGTTGGTATCGCAATCTCGACGCGAACTTCGAGGTGCTGAAGGACCTGTCGCCCGAGCGCATCTCGATGCCCACCTACTTCATCGGCGGCGACAAGGACGGCGTCATCGCCTCGCGCCTCGACACCCTCGACGCCATGAACGGCATGACCCCGAACTACAAGGGCAAGGCCATCATCCCCAAGGCCGGACACTGGACCCAGCAGGAATACCCCGCCGAGTTCAACGAGGCTCTGTTGGGCTTCCTGGGCACCCTCTAACGTTCGACGACGTCGGCAGGCGTCGACACACCCTGCAATCGGTACGCGTGGCGCTCGAACGGATTGCGGTAATACGCGTACGTGTCCACCGTCCGCGACAACGGCAGCGATCGATCCGACGCGAGCCACTTCACCGCGCCCACCACCGCACCACCGGCGAACCACGCCGCGTACACCACCACGTAGATCGGCCCGAACACGCGCGCCTGCCACACGTGAGCGTCCTCGTGAACGGTCACCAACTTTCGACGACGCTCGGTGAGTTCTCCGTTCTCGTCGGCGGCACCGTTCACGACGTTGCCGAACGTGACCGCGAATCCTCGGCGTAGGACGAACCCCCGTCGGTACACCATGCGGTTCTGTCGCTCCGACAGCTCGGGTTCGTAACCCGCATCGAGCATCGTATTCATCGTCATGGCGATCACACCCGAGGTCGTCGTCGCCATCGCCCACGTGTGATCGGCCAGGAAAGCCACCATTCCGCGACGAGACCTCCAGTCGTACACGCGGCGCCGTCCGGCCACCACACCACTGACGGCGCCAACCAACATCCCCCATCGCTTCAC
>Ga0169931_10011781_pt1 | contig 12235 bp, 10 predicted proteins | sample Kivu_15m_20L_FD_129675 | JGI IMG/M metagenome (GOLD analysis project Ga0169931, IMG submission 129675) | Freshwater microbial communities from Lake Kivu, Western Province, Rwanda to study Microbial Dark Matter (Phase II) - Kivu_15m_20L... | ecosystem: Environmental > Aquatic > Freshwater > Lake...
ACGTCCATGCTTGAGCTCTACATAACGAAGACGGTCGAATTTGGCTTGATCGGCATTCGTTAACAAAAGAAGAGGATCGAAGTACCCAAGTGGAGGCTGAGCACCCAATTCGTTCTCAAAAGCAAGGACAGGTGCAGCCACTGCACTTTTCTTGGGAGCAGGTGTAACCTTACCCTTGACCGGTGCCTTTGCAACAGGAGCCTTCTTGCCTGCAGCCAAGGCAGAGACAGATCCAATAAGGGAGAAGCAGATAGCAACCTTCATTTTATTTGTATAGATTAGGATTATGAACCGAAAAAGTGATGAAGTAGAAGGAACAAACCCGAAAGACGTCGAGAAGATAAAAGATATCCAGCAAGGCAACCTCAAGTCCAATAGCTACGAACTTACGAGCAGATGGAATTCACGTGCGCACGTCGGAATCCAAGGACGTGCGTACTCAAGTACTGTACCCACAGGGATAGAAAAGATTCGTAGGCGTACGTAGGATATTATTATTACATTACGCATTTTACGGTGACGTGTTCCTAACCATGACGTTGTAGTCGAGGTTAAAAGTTTAAAGTCGGCCGATCAACAAAATAATCAAGGGGTTAAAACACTTCACGAGACATACATACATACACGAGACGACATGTTCCATGTGCGCTGGTCTGCACGCGTCTGCACTCTGCACAGTAGTTTAGATGTAAGGACGTAAAAGGACAGGTATTTATGTCGCAGCTATTATGGGGAGAAACTACAGGAATCGTTGTTAATCCTAACATTAAATTGTTGGTGCTTTTCAACAATGGATCCGAATACAGCAACGAACACAGTTGAACTAACTCAAATTTCGAACGTAAGGTCGATGGAGGAAGCTTCTCCTCTTCCTAATGATGCTCTTCCACATTCCATCTCATCATCATCACTTCATCGTCGAACTTTGAATAACAACAATAATGCAACAACAGCAACAACAAGTCGTAAAGCAAATATTCGTGGTGATGGTTCAGGTGGTGGAGGTGATACGACACATGCCAAGAAACATCATACAGCTGCAGCTGTATTTCAATCTTTAAACTATCATCCCGATGAAAGTGAGGTATGGCGTGCACATGTAGCTGCGCAGAATTTTAATACCAAAGAGCCATGGTGGAAACCTTTTAATGAATTAGAATTCAAACGTTGGGTGATTGCTTTTTTGATTGGTCTTATTCAAGCCTTGATTGCTTTTACTTGTGGTTTCTTTGTACGAAATTTGACCAAATTTAAATTTGATGTTGTTTATCAACTCTTACGAGAACAAGTCGATCATGATAATTCATCCTCTACACCCTCCTCCAATACATATATGAAATACTTTGTTCTTTTTACGGGTAAACCGTTCTTGGCCTATCTTTTCTTTAACTTACTTTATACCTTTATTGCAGCATTATGTGTAGCTATTGAACCTGCATCTGCTGGGGGTGGAATATCGGAGATTAAGTGTTATTTGAATGGAGTCAACGTACCTGGATATTTGATTTTAAAAACATTGATTTGCAAAATTGTTGGTGTTACCTTTTCAGTGTCTGCATCGTTTCCTGTCGGCAAAGAAGGACCTATGTTTCATTCAGGTGCTATCGTTGCAGCCTTGGTTGCACAAGCTAAATTTTGGTGCATTGATTTTTCTTCCTTCTCAGAATTACGTAATGATCAAGAAAAACGAGATTTTGTTACCTGTGGTGCAGCTGCTGGTGTAGCTAGTGCGTTTGCCTCACCCATTGGAGGGGTTTTACTAAGTTTAGAAGAAGGTGCTAGTTTTTGGTCTACCAAAGTTACCTGGAGAGCATTCTTTTGCGCTATGATTGCATTAGGGACTATGCTTACTATTTCTAGTTTGGGGATCAAATTTGAACATGCAAACATTGAGCAACTCTTTTCTTTTGGTGAATATGATCGACAAACGTATGTTGTTTCTTATTTGTCTTTCTTACTTCTCTAAATTGCACATGTGTTTTGCCTTTTCTAAATTGCACATGTGTTTGTTTTATATTGATTGCGTATGTGTTTGTTCAACAATCAGGGGAGGAAAATCCTTCTTTGCTATTTGGGAACTTATCATGTTTATGATTGTGGGATGTTTAGGTGGACTTCTTGGAGCCATCTTTAATGAGTCTACAGAGCATCTTGTTGAATGGAGGATGAAGTACATAAACAAGAAGAAAAAAGTGCGCGTTGTAGAGGCGTTACTTTTAGCTACTACGTTTTCAATCGTATTCTTTTCTCTTCCGCTTATGTGGAATCGATGTACCGAGAAACCTCAAGATATTCAAGATTGGAGTGAACAAGAGAAGAATCTTGTTGAACGTCTTGTTCCTTTCAAATGTAAGGAAGGACAATACAACGAGGTGGCCTCTCTTATATTTACTGATGCAGATAATGCCATGAAACAACTCCTTCACTTTCGTGACGATGGAACGAGCTTCTCGTCGGCAGCACTATTCCTTTTCTTTGTTCCTTATTTCATTTTCGTTACCCTAGTTTATGGCTCTGGTGTTCCGGCTGGTCTCTTCGTCCCATCATTGTTGGCTGGAGCTGGTTTCGGCCGTATGTGTGGTCATTTACTTCATAAGCTATCACCTGGAACTTTTGCTGAGGCTGGAACGTATGCTCTTATGGGCGCAGCTGCTATTCTCGGAGGAATGTCGCGTATGACTATTTCTATCACTGTAATTCTACTCGAAGTAACTGGTGATATGGAGTTCGTTCTACCATTGATGTTAACGCTCATGTGCGCTCGTTTTAGTGGAAATGTTTTCGGTGAGAGTTGCTACGACACACTTATTCATTTGAAGCACATACCTTTCTTAGAGGCTGATGTACCAAGCATCGTTGATAAGCATGATATGGTGGCAGGACAAGTGATGAACACAGATGTGAAATGTTTGCAACCTGTCGAGCGAGTTGGTGTAGTGTATGACTTACTCAAGAGTTGTTCTCATCGCGTTTTCCCTGTTGTCGATATGGCGAGTAACGGAACTCTATATGGAACAGTATCGCGAGACGTGCTATGTACGCTTATGCAGAGAAGAGCTTTCGGAAAAACTTATCAGCCTGATAGAATTTTAGGTTCAAAACGACTGAGTCCACTTGTTACTTGGGACACAATCGAACAGGCCTATCCTGACTACCCCACCATCAACGACGTTTTGATGAGACACATAGATCGAGATCGAACATTAGATCTTCGACCCTACGCAAACACTGCGCCGTACACGATCAACGAAACAGCCTCTATTCAAAGAACGTATAGACTTTTTCGTACTCTAGGTCTAAGATGTTTGTGCGTTGTTAATCATAACAATAAGGTTGTAGGAGTGATAACTAGAAAAGACTTGCTACCAGATGCGTTATCCAGGGCACTTTTACGTGGTCGCTTAGCACACTTCACGGAAGCAGACGATCATCACACTGATACCCAAGGTGATGGTAACATAATGGATCCTCCTATAGATATGAAACGCGTGAAGGCATTGATGAAGAAGCAAGATTATGAAATTACTGAATATGACGATGATGAAGATACAGATGATCACGTTGATCGTGGCAAAACCGTTCTTTGATTTAATTTTATGGGAATAATTATATTGACTAAACGAGAATGAATCGCGTTATTGATTCTTAGTGTCGAAACTATATTTTTTTGATTTACTGAAACTTGGGAGATCGTGCCACAAAGAAGAAGATCTCCTTGCGTCAACACATAGTCCTATGTATGCTACGTAGGCTACTGTAGGCAAGAATATTATACCAGGTAGTAGTCACTCTTCGTCTATTCGCTGACGACGGTATCAGACTACTATAGTAGACTCCTACTACGTATGTACAGCATGCCGATTACCGATCCTTTATCATATCACTTCAATAATCTTCAACATAGGTGTTTGCAAGCGTACGCTGTTTTTGGCACTGCATGTCGACGCCACCCAGAAATAGTCTCATCCAGTCCGACTCATTTCGTAAGAAATAAATCGGTATATACGCCATCCTAAAGATCACCATGAAGGTCACCGTCGCTACTATTCTTATCGGCTCTGCCGCTGCATTTGCACCTGCTGCTAAGATTGCTTCCAAGACATCTCTTGCATCCTCACCCTATGAGAATGAGCTTGGTGTTATTGCACCCACTGGATTCTTCGATCCTCTCAACCTCTCTGCTAAAATTGATGCAGATACCTTTGCTCAATACCGAACTGCTGAGCTTAAGCACGGACGTGTTTCCATGCTTGCTGTTGTTGGATACGTTGTTCAAGAAATCTATCGACTTCCTTTTGATATTGCACCTGGAGTCCCAGCTAAGGATATCCCAAATGGTATTGCTGCAATTGAGGCCATCCCCGCTCTTGGTTGGGCCCAAATCTTCTTTTTGATTGGTGCTGTAGACTACTGGGGATTCTTCCAATACGAAAGTGGAAAGCCACAATTAGACCCTGAAGTTGAAGAAGAGCGCAAACTGCAAGAACTTCAACATGGCCGTCTTGCTATGCTTGCTACTCTTGAGCTTTTTCGTCATGACTCCCAGAACTTGGTCCAACCCGGTTTCGATGGTCTTGACAAGCTCATCACTGGTCTTCCATTCCTGTACAACTAACGAAATACTTGTAATTAAATAAGCTTCGCAATCGGCTAATTATAAGGACATTTTATTTCATTATAATTGACGACAAAGCTTAGTTTGGTTTTTACTCACTTTACCACGTATATTCTTTATCAAGATATCCTGAACATTACTATCATGTTAATTGTGGACTTGCCGAGAAGTATCATTCTCGAATCAACAGTCTAGAGCGACCCATGTGGGATTATCACCTCCGTAAATGATTTTAGTATTACAACACATTCAAAAGAATGTCATCCCTTCTTAAGTGTAATGGTACGACCACGCTTTAAAAAACTTTGCTCGAAATTACGCATTTTTCGGTCATGAGCTATCTTTGATCCTTAAAGTTTTAGAGGTGTCATTACCACCGCGTTCCCGTGAACATCACACCGAAAACCACCATCTTCAGTATTGTATACGTCTACATTTAAATGTGATATATCCTCTAACATCACGACTAAGTCCAAACCAGAATGAGTGGAATTGATGTTAGAAACGATCCATGGTTCTATCTTCCGACATCGTTTAATCTTTAGTCCTTGCAAACAAGGTATGGTTGTCTTGGATGGCGTTTCTGCAAACTTTTCGCAGTCCTTTTTGAAGTTCGAATGACCCAAGTCCCTTGTATGATGGTTGAAATTGGGAGAAAGTTTATTGCTTAAAAATGCTTAGAGATTATATTCCTCTTAGTTTACACATAAACAATCTAAAGTAAAGCACAAATCCGGGTGTCGGTTTAGATGGGGACAGCATAATAGTATCATAAGTCCCGCTATGCTACAGTAGACAGTAGATGCTACTGTCAACTTGTAGACTGTGTAGTCCTATACGTGCTGAACGCCGATGTTACGAATTACGCAGGACTAGCATGAGATTGTACGTTGTATGTTTCATATTTCATTGAACATCAAACGACTGAAAGATCGCAGCAGACTTCAACAATTCGTCAATTCAAAAAACGTTCCGTCAAAAAGATTTCAAAGCTTTCCCCCCTCATAATTTACAGTCTTCAGATTGAATAAATCACTGCATATAAGAAAATGAAGTTCACCATCGCTGCTGTACTTGCCGGATCTGCCGCTGCATTCGCTCCTTCTTCCAAGATTGCCTCGAAGACTTCCCTTGCCTCTTCTCCCTATGAGAATGAGCTTGGTGTTATTGCTCCAACTGGATTCTTTGATCCCTTTGGCCTTTCCGATAACATTGACGAGGAAACCTTTGCTCAATACCGAACTGCTGAGCTTAAGCATGGACGTGTCGCTCAATTAGCCGTCATTGGATACGTTGTTCAGGAAGTCTACCGCTTCCCCTTCGACATTGCACCAGGAATTCCCTGCTCTGCTGTTCCCAACGGAGTTGCTGCTATTGATGCCATCCCGGCACTTGGATGGGCCCAAATCTTCTTCTTGATTGGCGCTGTAGACTACTATGGTTACCTAGGAAACTTCGATGCTGGAAAGCCAGACCTTGATGCGGAAGAACTTGAGAGACGCCAACTCTCTGAGCTTCAGCATGGTCGTCTTGCCATGCTTGCTACTCTAGAGCTTCTTCGTCACGACTCCCAGAACTTGGTCCAACCAGGTTTCGATGGTCTTGACAAGCTCATCACTGGTCTTCCCTTTCTCTACAACTAAATAATTTAGGCAACGAGGATATAAACGTCGAATGAAGCTAGAAGGACTTATAGTTCTCGCTTGGTACCCAAATTGTAAATAGTTTATTAAACATGAGATTGTTCATCATTTAGATCCTTATCTTTCGTGTTTTTCGAATTATGTACAAATATCTGAATAACTGGGACATCATTCTTATTTCATGGATGGCCCTCTAAGTGTATTTATATGGATATACTTGTACTGCTTAACAGTTACATGCAGTTGTGTGCATTATGAAGTGGAGAAATCGCCATTTCATCGTTGTCCCTTGTCTTCATTGATATGTAAAAAGCGGGCTGGACTTTTCAAATATGATATTTGGTGCTGACGTGGCTGTAATACTGTTTTTGTTCCCTGCACTATTTGCATATTTTGAATGGGTTTGTTTGCGTATTCGAAGTACACTGAATACAGAAGACATGTAATCGTAGTACCAGCCCTCGGGCGGATACAACGTACATACGATATGTATGTATGTATGCACCGTATGTTCCCTCGTGGCCTTCGGCGGTAGCAGGACCTACTGTAGGCTACTACTTTACATACGGATTTTCCTCGGGCTCGCGCCTCGCGCCCTCGGAAAACTCCGTACCGCCGAAAATATACAGAAGTCTATACTTTACAGTAGAGACATATTCCGTACATATCCAACTCCTTAAATCCTTAAGTAAAAACGTATAAACGAGCAAGTTCACTTCTACATAGAATATTTAGGGATCAAGACGACATGGAAGAGAACGATGATGCTCAACTTTGTTCATTTTTTATCGTGTGACGATGGATCCATACCTCCATCAGTTCTAAAGGATATCGATCGTTTGTTGTGGGATCAGCGGGTGGTGACTATTGATGATATACAACGATGGCTCTCACAAGGTATCCATACCGCAGCTTCTTCATTTAATAATACATCCAATGCTTCATCTAATTTTGCTTCAGATGAGATGGGAGATTCAATTCATCAATGGGGGCTTGTTCAGGATCATGGAGGTCCTTGCGGTGTCCTTGCTGCGATACAGTCCGAGCTACTTGCCCTGATATTGTTTGGACATGATTTACCTTGTGATAGATTATATAACAAAGTATTCCCGCATATTAAACGTACCAATGACATTTCATCAACAACCACAACCAGCTACCATGACACTCAGTCCAATAAATCGATATCTATCGAAACTAGCACTACCTCCATCACCACTGAAATTAGAAACAGGAATGAAACTACCGCACCACTGCTTCGGATCTTTCCTGATTCTCTATTTAATGATGATGATAATGATCTGCAGCAGCAACGAATACCGATGATAGATTCAAGCCTCATACATAGATCCATGGCTACAGCTTTAGGTTGGATTCTGGCAAGAGCAGCCATGGCGTCTACATCTGCAGAGGATGACATAGAAACAATATTTCAACAAGCGAATGTGAAACTAGTTTTACCGTCATCGTTTTGCATGAATGTGAAGGAAAACCCTGTTCGATCCCTTCAAGCATCATCCACTGAAAAGCTCTCCTTTCTTCGTTGCATTACGTTGATGCTTGCACAAAAGGATACAGTACTTTCTCATTCCAATTCTCATATCCACTCACCGCTCATGGATAGTCTCTTTGCGACTCTTCGCTGGTCCTCGCCTGACGATTTTCGACTGCATATCATGTCTTTATTGGCTTATTGTGTAGCAGATTACTTACAATTTTCCAAGGCTTTATATCAGTTTTTTAATGCCGATGGGGGAGTGATTCGTTTTACTCAAAGTTTGATCCTCACACGAGGTATAGTGCGGATGCAACAAGGTATCTTAATTGTTTCTTGAAATTTCGAAATCTTCAGTTGCTAGGAATTCTTAACCATATCTTCCTCATCCTTCTTTGCATAATACCCAATCAACTTCTATACTAGATATGGACGATCCACTGTCAACACACCTTACATCACAATTCGGACAATGTAGTCAAGAGCTCATAAATCTTACTCTGACTGGTCAAGCAGTTTCAAACGTGTTTGATAATACCCTTATACTTCACGATGGATCAGTGCAATGTCGTGGTATATCCTCACAAGTTCACATTGGTTACTTAACTCACCTAGAAGCGTTACGATATTGCCAAGTTGGATCCTACTTTAAATCACCAAAGTTTCCCATATGGATGATTGGTTCACAAAGCCATTTTAGTGTTTTATTTTCTACTTCTTACGATCCCCTGAAAGAAGATCCTACTCAAGTTTTATTAAATAATTGCCGTCGAGCATTTGCATCAATACCTAGTGCTGAAGAGAGTGGTTTCATCGCGAGTACTTCATTAGGTGATGTCTTAGATGCAATTAGAGAGACTGAGTTTTGTTCTGACACACACAATCTTAAAATGAATTGGCTACATCAAATAAATCAATGTCAAATAGACAAACTAGTAGCTCATCTTGAGGTAATTCATTTTATTATTGTTATCTTAAATAATGAAAATTCCTTCCTGAAAAACATTGACTCGTACTACAATAATCCTTGAGATTCCGGACTCCGGGATAATAATCTGGGATGACTTTTGGAGAACCATTAGTCGTTTGATGACCGGTGTGTCACTTACCCACATCCTTGGTGAGGTAACTATCCAAGATGCCGATAGTGCGATTGCCCATTGTGATGTGAATCCTGATCGGAGAACCACCTTGACCCTCTCAAACACCGGGGAAGTGTATTCCTGTCCTATACATGATAAGACGGACGAGGAAATAGCAAGAGAATTACAATCATTATACGATCAAGAAATGAATAATACTAGTGCTATTGCCATCGAACAACCAGTATCATCATCAATCCAACAAAGTCCCAAGGGACCTTCTACCGGAGATAAATTTAGGCTGTATTATTATAATGGTTTACGAGGAGGCACTCTTTCGTCATTTTTCGTTTCTCCATCGAAGTCTGACGAAGCTATTAGTGAAAATGTCACATTAACTAGCTCCAGTAGTCCCTCCTTGACATACCTAGAACATCATTCTCCTACGTCGAACAATATCTTAGAAAATATTATTAAAACGAAATGGCAGTCTTGTAAGATCGATTTGTGTGGTATAGAGCCACCCAATGTCGATTAAATCACATCGTTTCAAAACCGTATTTGTGTTTTTACCTGTTATTAATACATGTTCATGACTCTAAATTGACGTCAGGCCTTAAACATGCACTATAAAGTTGTCATCGCACAGTGTACCAATCTCTTGTATGTTTTCTGTTAGATCACTTATGATAAAATCGGATCTAAATAAAAGTATATTTCATTTCAGTCGAGAAACACTCGATTACGTCTCCTTCCTTAACATCCGTAAAATTGTCAAGACAGAGTCCACAATCGTCACCGCGGCGAACCTCTTTCACGTCCTCCTTTACCTTCCTTAATGATTTAGCTCGTAAGCCGTTTGGGGATATAATGTCGACACCACGTTTTACACGATATTCACACGGTAAAGAACCGGAATCTTTGCTTGACTTTTCCAAGAATAAATAACCTTCATGCACTTTAAGCCCAGCAACTCTTTCCGCGTCCTTTTTGTTATTGACATCGAAAACGGCCTGAACGATAGCAGTCCCATGTACTCTGTCCGTCGGAACTGGAGGAAAGTATGTCGAAAACAATTGCTTCGCTTCATCTAGAAGATGATAAATTACATTATTGCTGCATATACGTATTCCTTCGGCTTCGGCAAGACTCATGGCAGCCTTATCCTTAGTCCCTTTGAGGTTAAAACAGAAGATTGCAGCCCCACTTTCTGCCGCTAGTCGTACATCAGATATTGTCAGTTGTCCTATACTAACCTCAATAGGGTCAATGATAAGATGATGTTTAGACTCAGTAGAAATAGCGACAAGTGACTCCCTGACTGCGTCGAGTGTTCCATGGGCATCGGCTTTGATAACGATAGGTATTCGTATGTAGGACTCTGATTGATCTGATTCATCATAATTCAAACCATACTTCTCTAAAACTTTTTGTGTCGTAGCAGAATGTTTTGATGCTGCACCTGTCAACTCAACCTGCAAAGGTTGGGTGCTGCTTTTATCGGCTCTGTACGATTTTAAGCCATCATGTGTGGCCTTCATATTTTGTCTTCTCAAGACAATCTCTTTCGCAATCTCTTCAGATTTGACACAAATAATTGGGTCTCCTGCTTTAGGGAGCGATTTTAAACCAACAATTCTCACAGGCTGCGATGGCAATGCTTTGGAAACGGGTTTGTTGTTTACTTTAAGATGTGGAATGAGGGAAACGTGAGGATCTTCGACAGTTCATAAAATACTTGACATTCTTCGAATGAAACGTACCATCTGATAATATTCTTACTTTCCCATCACATAGACCACTGACAAGATAGTTACCCTTCATAACCAGAGCATTCTAAATGAGTGACAAAGTAAAGAAACATCAACAACAAAATTGGTATCCAACATACCTTCTCAAGTTTACCCCATCGAATAATACATTCAGCCACTACACCCAGTCCATTTTCTACTCTTGCATCTATCACCAAACCCTCCGCTCGTGTATCTTGATCCGCTCTTAGATTCATTATTTCACTTTGTAGTGCCACAGCTTCAATTAAATCATCTACGCCTTGACCAGTCAATCCACTCACGGGGATCAATTGAACACCCCCGAATTCAACATCCGATACATTTATACTTTCAGTATAAACTTCACATTGCATTAATTGATTTTCAACTCGTTGAATACTTTCTTGAATGTCAATACCAGGTTTATCAATTTTTGTCAAGGCCACGACTAGAGATATAGACCCAGGTTGAGCTCTTGCAATAGTTTTATACATGTCAATAATTTCCAACGTTTGTTTGGAAACTCCATCGTCCGCAGCAACAACTAGAACAATAACATCCGCACAATTCGATCCAGATTGACGCATAGCTTTAAATGCAGCATGTCCTGGTGTATCTAAGAACGTAACAAAGTCCATACCAGGTATGTTGGTGGTATTGGTATTAGTAGTAGATGAAGAATAAGTGATACATGGTAAAGGTACTTGAAAAGCAGATACAACTTGTGTAATTCCACCCGCTTCAGTTCCCGCAATTGATTTCACATCCAAAGAAGAGGTATTGGTTGGATAATCCATCTGCTGCTGGTGATGCTTTTTATTATTTTTCTTCGTAGGGGTATCTCCATCGGAAGAAGAGGATGCTACACAAGTTTCTCTAGCCTTTTTCCGTAATGCATCCATTAATGTTGTTTTACCATGATCTACATGACCCATAAGACAAACAACTGGTGGTCTAGGTGGTAAAGATTGATATACCATGTCATGGTCTTCCATTTCTTCTTCTTCTTCTTCATCATCAACGACATTTCTTTGTGACGATGAAGTAGATTCGAAAGTAGTCGTCTTAGCCGTAGTACCTTGTTGTCTCATGACACGTTGTTCTGCTTGATCCATATATACTTTGGATCTTGAAATCGCCTTACGACTATCACGTATTACATCAATACCTAATTCTAATGCCATTAATTCAGCTATATCTAAGTCCACTTCATGATCCGATAGATTATGGATAGTAGTGCTGGATTCAGGGGATATGAATGATAATTGTTGTTTTTCCTTGACGGATGTACGATTTTTCTTCCTATTGATGGGTTGTCGTTGTTGTTGTTTCGATGACTGTAGGATAGGTACCACTTCTCCCAAGGAAGAAAGTGTAGATAATAAGGTGGGTATTTTCACCCGAAATAAAGTAGATAATTCAAGGAGTGATACTTGGTTCTGTTGAGGTAAAATTACTTGTTTGTTTTTTAAAGCTCCAATGGTGTCTCCATCTCCTCCTCCTTGTTGTTGTTGTAGAGATGATAAAGAATTGTTTTGTAATAAATCTTGTTGAAGTTTCCTAGTACTTATAGCTAATGTTGGATCATGTTGAACGAAGGTTAGACTTTGATTCTGTTGGAAAGATAT
>Ga0169931_10011782_pt1 | contig 12235 bp, 10 predicted proteins | sample Kivu_15m_20L_FD_129675 | JGI IMG/M metagenome (GOLD analysis project Ga0169931, IMG submission 129675) | Freshwater microbial communities from Lake Kivu, Western Province, Rwanda to study Microbial Dark Matter (Phase II) - Kivu_15m_20L... | ecosystem: Environmental > Aquatic > Freshwater > Lake...
ACCAGGACAACAGCTACGAAAAGCGTGCGAGACAGGTGGCCGATCGCTGGGAAAAAGCTTGCATCCAAGCGCTGGCGCAAAAAGGATTTATCAAGTAAATCAAATCATACTAAACCAAAACGAAAGAAATTATGGGTTATTCACACAAGTACGACACCTATTTCAATGATGAAACAGGGGAATGGACCGAAAAAATAGGCTTCTGTAAGGAAGAAGATAATTGTGACTATTGCAAGGCCTACAATGAGGACGGCCGACCAGCCACGGCTTTTGACGCCCCCGAGGATGCGATCTGGAAGGAAGAGGAGGATGAGTACTAGAAAGAGAATTTTTTTGTCGAGATAATAAATTCCCCAGATGCGCCTCGGCGGACAAGCCTAGTTACTCCAAGAGCTAGTTTCCCCACTTCGACATTCTTCAATCGGCGTTGGGCATTCGATATTAAGAGAGGCAAGAAGCCTGTCTGCCGAGAGTCAGGCCTGCCCGCCGCGGCGGGCAAAGAGCGCTTTGATTTCTTTGCGTCTTTGCGAGCAAAACAAGAATTCGCGCGAAGCAGGGAATACGCAAATAGACTGCCGAGATGGGCCAAAAACAAAACATCCCAACCTGGAGGGTTGGGATGTCAGGCTTAACTCCTCTTACAACACATTTCCCAATCTGATCAAGATGGAGTAGTAATTCAGGTTTATTCTCTCTCCTTCGGTCACTTTGCCGTCTGCATTGGCGAGATCATTCATAAAGCGAATGATGTCCTCCCGTACCCCCTCATTGGATATATTCGCATTGAGTACTAGGCAATTTTCGCTGACCAAATTAGCAAGCTCTTTGATGGAAAAGATGCTTTTACATTTTTTAAGCAGGGCTAGGGTTTCATCAAGAGCCTCCAAGCATTCGTCTTGGTCCATGTCAAACCAATCTCCCAGAGACACAGCAGTTGATTTGATATCTGCCATCTCTTCGTCCGTGTAATTGTCTAATTTCCATCCTACCTGCAGAATGACAAAAAGGATGCAATGGGGAAGAGAAGAGATAGTTAAGGATTTATTGGACTTGTCAAGTGTATAGGGCCCCTCCTTTTTTTCCTTCGCTTTTGGTACGGCCTTCTGTTTCTTGGGAGCAGCAGTTTCTTGAGTTTCGGCATTTATTTCCTCCATCAATTTGTCCAGTTCATCCGGGATCCCTACCGAAGAAAGATCAAGAATTCTGACTCCCCCAAAAATTTCTAAGTAATCCTCTAGAACAGGATTGTTGGTGTAGGTGCTGGGATGGAAATCTACCTTTACATGGTCCAAGAGAATTTGCAAGATTCCCTTATTCCATTCCGCAGAAAGTTCCTTCCAGCGTTGCAAACAGAAGGTATGAAAGCCTGCCCGATTGTATTCCACGTTGAAAAACTGAAAAATCTCGTACGAGGCATTGTCTCTAAAGCCACCGACAAGTTTTTCACCTAAGGAGGCATTCTTGGTTAAAAGGGTGAAAATAGCTCTTGCGGCATTTTTATCCATCAATTTGATATCTAGCCCTGCATCGGGTTCATCCCAAAGGATAAAATCATACAGGATCAGCCCCAACTTTTCTTCATTGCTCAGCTGCTGGAAGTTGCCCGATGCCTTCAGCAACAAGCTTTTTACATCGGCACCATTATTCGCATTGCGGGATTTTGCACCTTTGTTCAAGACCATCTCTAAGTTTTCCAAATATTGTTTTGGGCTAGCCTTGAGCATCAGGAAAAGAGGAAAATAACGGTCTTGGGGAGCCAATGAGCCGCCATAGGATTCGGATTCCTCAAGCATGTCCCCCAAGTACATGAAAAATTCAAGGGTGTCCAGGAAGAGGCCTTCATTGCAATATGCTAAAAGGTCATTGATCACCTTTCCCAATCCACAAATGTACTCGGTGTGCGTGCTGTAGGACTTATCGTAAATTTCTTCAGCTTGAAGCATGGGCCCCAGCAAAAGCGCTTCAATTAAGTTGCCATCTTCATGAGCAAGGCGGAACAGTTCATTTGTCATTCGAGGAACAACCGCCGCCTTGGTATACTCTCGCAAGGTTTCTTCGTAGGCTCCTCGATAGGTGTTTGATTTAGGGGAGAGTCCGAGGTAATAATTGCGCACCTGTTGAACGCAGTTAAGGAATGCGATGGGATCATCTAAGCAGCGATCCGAATTATCAACCTGGGAGAGGTCGGCAGGTTTTCCCTTGGGCAAATTTGCTGCGGGCGTTTTTGGTGCAGGTTCTCCCTCAAGACCAAAGGTGGACAGATCAAAGGGATTCGAATTGGGCTCAGACTTTCCCTTTTGGGAGGGTTTAGGAGCATCCTTCCTTCCCACTGCTCTTCCTTCCAGATCAAATTCGGTCAAATCAAAATCTGAAAGTTGATCCGCTTTGGAAGGGCTTGCAGCTGGTTTTTCTTTTTGGGGTGTTGGACTTTGCTTGGTGGGAGCTGTTTGTGCTTTTTGACCTTTTCCACCCAAGCTTTCTACAAAGGTGAATGCGGCAGTGCAGGCAGCATCCACGGTTTTCCATTCGGGATTTCCCTTAAGGCGAACCCCTTGGCTGTAAGCTTCCAGATTCCCACTTTTTGCTAGGACTTTTTTGACAAAGTCATCTTCTCGACAATAAAATCCTAGTTTAATGCTATTGCCTGCCGTATTGAAAAATAGGTGGGTACCACGTTTGGGATGTACGCTGGGAAGGTGGATATCCACATAGTTGTCCTTGTTTACTTTTTTGACTTCAGCATCTGGAAATTTTGCTTTTATCTTTTCTGCAAGCTGATCTTGGATGGTCTTTGCCATGGCTACATGGGTTAGGTTGGGGATTTTGGGTAAGTGATTGATTAGCTGTTCTTGAGGCGGGTAGGTTTTCCGATTTTACTTTGGTACTGCAGCGCTTGTTCGCAGTAAGCCTTCGCCTTAGCATAATCCCATCCGGTCCTTGCCTGAAGTTGCTCTATTTCTTTTTCTAGGTCAAACTGTGGTGAAGCTGCTGGACTAGCTTTTGGGGATTTGCTGGGCTCCTTCTTTTTGGGTGGTTCATTGCCAATGGATTCGATGGTTAGTTCTGCAAGAAGATCCAAATTAGCCCCTGGTTTGGCTCCCTTTTTTTGTCCTTTTGGAGTACTCCCTAAACCTCCATTTTTCAAATCTAGGAGACTCATTGGCGAGGACTTGGATTGTTCTTCCGCCCGATCACAATAATCCTTGGCTTTTTTTAAGCCCCAGCCTGTCTGATCGTTGACGAATTTAACAGCCATCAATTTTCCGTCTTTTTGAATAATCTCCTTCGTTGTCTTAAGCAGTTCGTGCTCAGACTCAATTTTGGGAGTAGGGAATCCTTGACTGATTAAGCCTGTTGGTGCTGCTTTCTTTCCTCCTTTTTCAGGAGCCTTTTGATTTTTTTTGGGAGCAGGCTTTTTTGTGTTTGGTTTAGCGGCTGCAGCTCTAGGTTTTGCAGGTGCTTTGGCCTGAGGAGTACTGCTCTTTTTCTTGTTGGAGTAGTAAATGATCCAGCCGATAGCCAATGCAATTAAAAAGTAGGTTCCTAAGTTTTCCATAAGTTGGAGTTTCTATTTACTGCTAAAATACTAATTCATAAGCTGAATTCCTTCCTTTGCAAGAAGGAAAGTACCATGTTCTTTCAAATGCAAGTAGCGATGAGAAGCCTAACAGCTTAAATCTGCTTGATCTAAGTTAAAAATTATATCTCGCAAAGCAGGAAAGGCGCAAGGGGTTGGAAGGTAGGATTTACATTTTATTGAGTACCAAATCCCTACCACAATGACAAGGAATAGTGAAGTTGTAAGGATTCCTTTACTTGGTTTAGGTTACCTTAAAATTAAAATTCAAATAGGTGTACTCCGAGTCGGATTTGGAGGTAAATTTTCCAGGTTCTGCCGCAGTTGTATTGCTAACTAACCCAATCAATTTCTGGAAATACCCCTCCGTAACTTCCTTCAATTCGGGGGTGCAAAAAACCAAACTTTCTGCTTCAATCCCATCCCATTCCCAAAACTCGTAACGACAATCCGTCCCATCTAAATTCAGGTACTTGATTGCGTGAATTTTGGTGTCGGATTCGGTATTGACGTTGATAAATTTTTCCTCAGGGGACATGCCTTTTGTTTTTAGAATTAATAGTAGTAGTAAATCCCCTCATATCCCAGTCGAGTTTTACTTTATAAAAGGATCGAATGAACGCAATAAGCCTTGTAAATAAATTAGGCCCTACTGCATGGGGAAGAGTAATTTGATTTTTACTGCCCGCCTAATTGTCTTTAATAAATTCGGCAGGATCATTTGAATCTTTTTTTTGTAGCCCTGGCTTTGGGTTATTCTTTGACACATCTAACGTAATATCCGCTTGATTTTCCAAGATCATAACTATCGATTTCATCTTCATCATGATTAAGGAATCTATCCGCTGCATTTTCTTCGCTGTATTCAGTGGAGGTCCAGAAATAACACGCCTCCCCTTTATATCCAAACTCCCCTTCAATATCTCTTAACCCACCAGGTAAGGCATTAAATCCAACTTCATCTGTCCCGTTTCCATCTTCATGCCAGCCCTGTGTAGATTTAATTTTTTTACCAACTTCCTCGCCTCCTAATGTTTCGGCTAGCTCATCCCAATCTTCATCAGATGCAACGCGCCATCCTGATGGGGCAATGCCTCTAGAATCATTTACTGCATACCAATTGTACAATCTCCCATATTTTCTCCCATTTTCAGGATCATTGTCGTAGTAGCACCAGGCAGGTTGGCTATTTTCAGCTGCTTCAAACCAATCCTCAATGGATTCAGCACAAGGTATAGGATCCCCGTTTGAGAAATATTCCGAATTTAAATTTTCAGCAGTCCAAATCTGCTTACCAATTTTCACCGTTTTTATTTTAGGGGAGTCAGGAGCTTTTGGGCTTGAAGGCTCTGCTTTGAGCTCTACCACCTTTACTCCTCCATACACCTCCAAATAATCTTTCAATACCGGATTGTTTACATAGGTATTGGGATGAAAATCTCTTTTGACATGCTCCAGTAGCAGCTGTAGTTTAAGTTCGTTCCATTCGGAGGAAAGCTCTTTCCAACGGTCCAAACAGAATGCATGAAATCCTTCCCGATTGAATTCCACGTTGAAAAATTGAAAAATTTCAAAGGATGCATTGTCATTAAATCCACCGACAAGCTTTTCTCCTAAAGTTGCTTTTTGAGTGACTAGCGTGAAAATGGATTTGGCGGCAGCAATATCTGCTAGTTTGATATCCAAGCCTGGCTTTTCATCCCAGAGAATAAAATCATAGAGGACTAGTGCCAACTTTTCTTCATTACTTAATTGGCCAAAGTTGCCTGATGCTTTAAGCAGCAAAGCTTTCACATCACATCCATTGTTTGCATTCCGGGATTTTGATCCCTTGTTAAAGACTATTTCTAGGTTTTCCGGGCTTTGTTCTGGGCTTGCCTTGAGCATCAAGAAAAGAGGAAAATATCGATCTTGAGGAGCTAATGAACCCGTTGGTGAGTCCATTTCTTCGAGCATGTCCCCTAAGTACATAAACAATTCAAGGGTGTCCAAAAAGAGACCTGTATTGCAATGCTGCACGAGGTCGGAGACAACTTTTTCCAAAGACTGGATATAGTCGTTATGGGTAGGATAGTCCTCGTCATAGAGCTCCCATGATTTTTGCATGGGGCCAGGCATAAGTAGCTCGGCGTTTTCTCCTTCATGAGTTAAGCGGATCATTTGATTCGAAATTCGGGGAACTATTGCTGCTTTCGTAAATTCAAGTAGGAGTTCGTCGTATGAGTCCCGGAAGGCTTGCGAATCACTAGCTAGCACAAAGTAATAAAAACGGAGGAGCTGAACGCAGGTTAAGAAAGGCATTGGATCTGCTAAGCAGCGGTCTGATTCGTTCGCCAGTGAAGGGTCTGCTGGATTTCCTTTCGGCAAATTTACTGGAGGGGAGGATACTCCCGCTGGTTTTTGATCATTTTCAATTTGGGATTCCAATAGTTTGATAAATCCTTCTAAGTTCAATTTTTCATCTTCCTCATTTTCCGCTTCCACGAGTGCAGAAGGATCTTTTATTCCCACTGCCCTACCTTCTAGATCAAATTCGGTCAAATCAAAAATGGAAAGATCATCTTCCTGAGAGGAAGTGGAGACTGGAGCTTCTTTTTTCGGAGTAGCCCCACTTGTTGTTGGAGTACTGGTTCCATCCCCCATTACCTCGCGAAGCGTTCCTACGGGCTGGGCCTGGAATCCATTAATTAGGGGAGCAACTGCTTCGTGGAACTGTTCGCAAGTGGCTATCAAATTTGTAATAAAACCCTCATTTTCTAGATCTGCACCCTGGTAAGGGATTTCTATCCGGACCGTGAGCTTATCTGGACTGACCTTGCCTGGCTCCACGATTACGGGGTAACGGTCTTGGATTTTATGGATAAATAGATTGTTGCGAGCAATCAGGTCAAAGCACTTGGCAACCGATGCTTTTTGCGGGTAATTGGCAGCCAAGAGTCGAATCGCATCTTTTTGGATGCGCAACTCGTAAAGAAAAGCAGCCTTGAAGGTAAAGCTGGCATAACTTTTTTCTTCATTGATGCTGCACTTGGGATAGGCAGCCTTTATCCGTTGTAGAAGGGTAGACCCAGCGTTTCCGCCAGCACTTGTGCGAGGCGTCTTAGACGAACTTTGGGATGCAAAGCCAGTCAAACTTTCTACAAAGGCGAAAGCAGCATCACAAGCGGCATCCACCTTTCTCCATTCTGGATTACCCTTGAGACGTACACCTTGGCTATAGGCCTCCAAATTTCCATTTTTAGCCAATACTTGTTGGGTAAACTCCTCTTCTCGGCAATAGAATCCCAGCTTAATGGCTCCTCCTGCTGTATTGAAAAATAGGTGGGTTCCTCTTTTGGGGTGTACACCTGGAAGGTGGATATCCACATAGTTGTCTCTATTCACTTTTTTGACATCCGCTTCTGGGAATTTTGCTTTGATCTTTTCTGCGAGTTGCTCTTGGATGGACTTAGCCATAGCTTTAGGGGTTGGGGTGGGTATTCCGGGTCAATTTGATCTGCTAATTTTTTTTGAGTCGGGTAGGTTCTGCAATTTTCTGGTGGTAGGCAGTCGATTGCAAGCAATAGGCCTTGGCGGTATTGTAATCCCATCCCGTGCCTGCCTGCAGTTGCTTTATTTTGTTTTCTAAGTCATCCTGGGGAGAAGTCATGGAAGTTTCAGCTAGCAGGTCTCTTTCATCCAAGTTAGCAGTAGTTTCTACCTCCTTAGCTTTATGGGTTTCTGTAGGTAGGTTTGAATCCGTTGTAGCTTCTTTTTCGGTTGGTCCTCTTTTTAATTTAGGATTGGAAGGACCTGCTGGATTGAATACCCGTTCCTGATCCGCAGTGGGATGCGTAATTTTTTTGTTTTTCAGGACCAAGTAAAATCCAAACCCGAGAACAAGAGCGAAAAAAAAGTAGGTTCCTATGCTTTCCATCAGTTGGTTAATCTATTTTTCAGTAAATTAAATCAAAAAATTTAATTTGCTTCTCCCACTGCTAAATCCATTTAAATTTCCTCTTTTTCCTTCCTATGTTCCATTTTACCTGAATCAATTAAAAAATAATATGATTATCCGCAATCACTCCAGTAGCTTAAAACATCCTTGAATTTCTGCGGATAATCGTCGATAGGCCTCGGCCCACAGGCAGACGACTGTCCACAGTCCACCGCTCACCTAAAGGAACTTCAAACCTTACTTTTCTTTGGGTACTGGTAACAAAGCGGATAATCAGTAAAAATAATTTCTCAATTCCGGAATTGATTTGTCATACCTTCAATAGGTCATGATTAATTAGGGTTAAAATCCTTACCTTAATTCCTCGTTAACCAAAATAGAATAAGCATGAAATTAAATCCGCAGTATGTTCATTGGCTGAATGGAGAATCTGAAGGGTACGATTGGGTGGATGTAACCAATTTTTTATTTATAGCTCATGCTGAGCTAACGGATTACAATTTATCTGATAAAGAAGTCAATAAAATAACTGAGATTTCTGAGATTCTATTTAGCTCTTGGATTGGTGAAGGTGTGCCTTACACGGATTACGATGTGAAAAAAAAGCTAAAAAGAGCGTTTGATTGGTATCAAAGTATTCAAGACACCTCTGAAAAGTCCGAGATTGATAAAAATCTAATGAATCAAGTAGTATACAATGCAAACTGGTTAAAATCCCAAGGTTGGTTTAATGATACCTTCGCAAATTCGGTCTTGAATTGGCTGCTGGATATTTCTAAAGCTGATGGGATTCTTGACAATGAGATTGGAAGTATTCGAAGTTTGAGCCAATTGTGGGAGGTAAAGTCTCCCATTTGATTTCAATTCTCGATGTTGAGTTTTCAAAAAAAAACCAAGATTAACCTTCCCTCAGTTTCAATTCAATTATGGAATTGGGTGTCTGAAGCGATTGGAGCCTCTGTACAAATTAGATTTTTGATGTCCTGTTTATTGATTTTCCTGTTTTTGTCCTAATACCCAATGAAAGTCCTTTCCAAATCACGGTTTAAAATTGGAGCCGAATGCCCCAATAAACTATACTACACGTTTCACAAAGAGGAATTTCCAAGTACCAAGGAAGAGGATACCTTTCTGCAAGCCCTGGCCCAAGGAGGGTTTCAGGTGGAAGAATTAGCACGGATGCACTATCCTGGAGGCCATCTCATCGATTCCCCTCATTACGATTACCTAGGGGCGGTGGCAGAAACTGCCGAATTGCTCAAAAAGGAAAATGTAGTCATCTATGAAGCTGCGTTCCTATGGAATGACCTGTTTATTCGAACCGACATCCTGGTCAAAAAAGGGAATCACCTCGACTTGATCGAAGTCAAAGCCAAACTTTTTGACCCCACAGATTCCTACTTTTTTGTAGGCAAAAAGGGTGGTCTCGTGAGTAGTTGGAAGCCCTACTTGTTTGACCTTGCCTTTCAAAAATACGTGTTGTCCAAATCAGTACCTTCTGCAAAAGTCACTGCTCACTTGATGATGGCAGACAAGACCAAAAAATCATCCAGGGATGGGTTGAATCAACTTTTTCGAATTCCTTCTGGAAAAAATGCGGATCCTAGAAAGGACCTCCTCAAGCGGGTGCATCGCTTGGAAGAGGTGGGCGATAGCGTATTGACTGTACGGAATATGAATTCCCTCATTGACGCCATTTTGGAAGGAAAATACGAAGTTCTACCAAGGTATCCCTTTAAAGAGGCCGTGAGCTATTTGGCATCGGTTTACCAATCGGGTCAGTACCCCAACTGGCCCACCGATTACAGCACCTGCAAGGGTTGCGAATTTCGAGCCACTAGGGAGCAACTTGCTTCTGGCAAAAAATCAGGCTTCCAGGAGTGCATGCGTAAACAGCACGGCTGGACGGATAGGGAATGCAATGAACCTAGTATTTTTGAAATTTGGAATTTCAGAAGTAAGGTGGTGCCTACCCTATTTCAAGAAAACAGGCTGCTGATGAATCAGCTTTCGGAGGAGGACTTAGCGCCTGAGTACTGTGCCACGGAGATCTCATCTTCGGAGCGTAGGTGGATTCAAGTAAAGCATGCAGTGCAAGGAGATCACTCCATTCATTGTGTCAAAGAGGAGCTCAAGCAAACCATGGACAATTGGAAGTTTCCCTTGCATTTTATAGACTTTGAAACCAGCGGAGTTGCCTTGCCCTTCACCAAGGGAAGAAGGCCCTACGAGCAAGTGGCTTTTCAATTTTCCCATCACCTCCTTCGAGAAGACGGGAGCGTGTGCCATCAAACAGAGTACTTGAGTAGCCAACCCGGCGAATTTCCAAATTTTGAGTTTGCTCGGGCATTGCAATCTGCTTTGGGCGGGGATTCGGGGACGATTTTCAAGTTTGCTAGCCATGAAAATACCATTGTCAACGCAATCATTGAGCAGTTACTGGATAGCAAGGAAGCAGATAAGGAGGAGTTGATTGCCTTTTTGAAAGAAATCTCCACTTCCAAAAAAGACAGTGTAGTACAATGGGAAGGGATACGGGACATGGTGGACTTGCGAAAGGTGGTCTTGAGCTATTATTTCAATCCCCTGACAAAGGGATCTAACTCAATCAAAGCTGTACTGCCGGCGGTGCTTCAAAGTTGCGCCTACTTGAAGGACAAATACAGTAAGCCCTTGAGTGAAAATAGGGTGAGCAGCCTTAATTTTCCAGGTACCCATCGCTGGTTGAATGATAGCAATCAAGCCTTTGTAAGTCCTTACAAAATGCTGCCATCACTTTTTGAAGGCTGGGCTGAGGAGGAGAAAGATGAGCTGCTATCCGAAGTGGAGGGCATTGCCGATGGGGGTATGGCCTTGACCGCTTATGCCAAGCTTCAATACGTGGATATGACTGAGAAGGAGCGAAAGGAATTGACCTCTGGCTTGAAAAAATACTGTGAATTGGATACCCTAGCTATGGTGATGATTTACGAGCACTTTCGGGAGATTACTCGATAAGCCGGATGGGTAGCTTCCAAATTTTTAACCATATAGCTCTTTTAAAAAGGCTACTAGCTCATTTACGTTTTCAAATTCCTTATGGATGAGTGAGAAAGAAGGGAAATTTTCAGCTGAATTGAGTTTACTGCACCAAGCGTGGGTTTCAGTCATGAATATTCCGTCCCAATATTCATAATGCCCTTTTTCATCCTTAACCAGTTCGATTCCAGTTGCAACTGAATGTAAAAACCTTCCGCTCGAGCATTCATACCCCTGGTCAAGATCTAAATAGTTCTCGGAAAAATTGTAATCATCTATAAAAATTGGGGCTTCCCATCTTAGTGGGAATTCCTCACAAGTAAGGATAGGGGTGGGGTCAAAATTTGAAATCAGGATTTCAATTAATTCGATTAGGTCTTTTTTAGAGTTCATAGTTGTCCTGTTTTCATTAAATTTGTTTAATTTCTCCTTTTTGGTTTCCTTTTGTAAGGATACATCTTTTCTCTCTAATCAAAACATTTATAGGAAGTTGAAAGCCTAATCAAATTACTATAATTTAAATTTCAAACTCATACCAATCCCCATCAATGTCATTCATTTCACAAGAAATCCCTATGTTTCCATTAGGTAATCTCTCTAATTCACTTGAGTACCAATCTTCTGTATTTAAGTAGATGAAAATATTTTCGCCGTCAGCATGTATGATGAAAGAAGATTCAAATTCAATTTCACCATCTTCAAGGTCAATTGAATTGCCATGGTAATCTCTAGGATTTAATGTGTAACAATCCTCATTGTGATTCCAAACCATGTAGGTTTCTACATAATCTATGAAATTAGAAAAAGCCAATTCTAATTCGTTTTTATCTTTAAATTCTACTCCTTGAAACAAGCCATTAAAATGATACATCTTATATCGTTCGGAAATGTAGTTTTTTAACTTGCCAAGTTTTTCTACTGCATCATTTCCATCATATAAATAATTCACAGTAAAGCCAATTGTTGTCTTGAATTCCATATAAATTTATTCGGTTTACCCTTTACCGAAAGGATTTAGTTGTTTATAGAAAGAATTAAATCTTTTAACTTACAGGCAGTTTGGGAAGTGATATAATTTTATTTCGTTATATATTTTTTTCGCTAATTCAAAGTCTTGATTGATGGCTTCAATTATTTGTTTAGCGATTAACTTGTGTTTGCTAGACGTATAATATAGAGCTGGATCTATTTTGGTGTCAGTAGGGATTTTTATGTTTAAATCTTTCCCATAAGCAAACAATTTGCTAGGCACAGCATCTTTCTTTGAACGATTTTGAAAAACACTTAACGGGACAAGATTTTCCTCAATGTTTCCTGGCCCATTTAAAATTTTCGGAACATGATGATCAATATCAATTAGGTGTTCTTTTCCTTGTAATTTATACTTGTGGAATAAATCTTTTCTTAAACTAGTTGGAATAAAACCATGCAATTGACTATTTATTTTTTTGATTTGACTAATTTCAAAATTGTCTTCAAGCTTATACCAGGAATTCCGTTTTAAAAATCTTTTTTCTAGTAAATAAGGGGTTTCAAAGGTGATGGAATCTTTTAGCTTAAATTCTAAAATCCAAATTTTCCCTCCTTTATATTTTTCATCAATCCCTTTCATTTTACTAAACCAGAATCTTTCATGTTTAGTTTTGGAATGTCTTACAACATAATTGAAAAATTCCAGTAAGCTATCAAATGATTTTAAAATC
>Ga0169931_10011784_pt1 | contig 12232 bp, 11 predicted proteins | sample Kivu_15m_20L_FD_129675 | JGI IMG/M metagenome (GOLD analysis project Ga0169931, IMG submission 129675) | Freshwater microbial communities from Lake Kivu, Western Province, Rwanda to study Microbial Dark Matter (Phase II) - Kivu_15m_20L... | ecosystem: Environmental > Aquatic > Freshwater > Lake...
GAGGATTTCGACGTGCTGCTTCGTGCCGGGGCGGACAAGGTCAGTCTGAATACGGCCGCCATCGCGGACCCGGAACTCATCGAGCTCGCCGCGCAACGTTTCGGTTCCCAATGTGTCGTGCTCTCCCTCGACGTTCGACGCAGCGAGGAGGCGGAGAGTGGGTTCGAGGTGACCACGCACGGGGGACGGAGGGGGACGGGCATCGACGCGCTCGCCTGGGCGCGTGAGGGAGCAGCCCGCGGCGCCGGCGAGCTCCTCCTCAACTCCATGGATGCCGATGGCACGCGGACTGGATTCGATCTCGAGTTGATCGCGGCCGTCCGCGAGGTCGTGTCCGTCCCGATCATCGCCAGCGGCGGTGCCGGCCACGCGGACGACTTCCCCCCGGCTGTGGCGGCCGGAGCGGATGCGGTGCTCGCGGCCAGCATCTTCCACTTCGGCGCGGTCTCGATCGCGGAGGTCAAGGAAGCGCTCTCGTCCGCGGGCTATCCGGTGCGCGGCAGGATGTGACCATGGCGCGGGCACATGACCTCGGGGTCCACTTCGACGCGGCCGGGCTGGTGCCGGTCATCGCCCAGCAGTGGGACTCGGGGGAGGTGCTGATGCTGGCGTGGATGGACGAGGAGGCACTCGACCGGACCCTCGCCACCGGCGAGGCCACCTATTTCTCCCGGAGTCGCCAGCGGCAGTGGATCAAGGGGGAGACGTCGGGACATTCCCAGCGGGTGCGCGAGGTGCGGGTCGACTGCGATGGGGACACCGTCCTGATCCTCGTCGAACAGTCGGGACCGGCCTGCCATAACGGCACGCGCAGTTGTTTCGAGACGTCACGCACGGAGATCGGGTGAGCCGTCCGCTCGGCGTGACGGTTCCCGAGCTCGCGGATTTCTGTCTGCTCGCACGCGACCGCCGGGTGATTCCCGTCGCGCGAACATTGCTCGCCGACGGCGTCACACCGGTTGCACTCTTCGAGGTGCTCTGTGGTGATCGGGCAGGCACATTCCTGTTCGAGTCGGCCGAGAAGGGTCGCTCATGGTCCCGCTACTCGTTCGTGGGGGTCCACAGCGTGGCGATGCTGACCGAGCGTGACGGTGTCGCGGAGTGGTCGGGCCGTGTTCCTGTCGGACTCCCACTCGACGGCGATCCAGACCAGGTCCTCCGCGCCACCGTGGAGGCGCTGCGCACCCCGCGCCTCGACGGTCTGCCGCCGTTCACCGGGGGCATGGTCGGCTACCTCACGTATGACGTGATCCGGCGGTGGGAGTCGGTTCCCGATGCGTGCGTCGACGATCTCGCGCTTCCGGAGTTGGGTTTTCTGCTCGCAACCGATCTCGCGGTGCTCGACCACTGGAGTGGAACCGTCACCCTCATCGCCAACGCGATCAACTTCGATGCAAGCGATGAGCGTGTCGAGGCAGCGTGGGCGGATGCGGTGCGTCGACTCGATGACATGCAGGCTCGGTTGACGTCGCCCATGAGCGGATCGGTGGCGACATGGGAGCTGCTCGATGAGGGGGCGCCCGATTCCACCTTCACGCGCGCGGACTACTGCGCTGCCGTCGATCGCATTCAGGAGCACATTCGCGGGGGCGACGCCTTCCAGGTGGTGCTCTCCCAGAGGTTCACTGTCCCCTATGCGGGGCGCGCCATGGATGTGTACCGGGTTCTGCGATCGACGAACCCGAGCCCCTACATGTACCTCGTGCGCGTCCCCGTTTCCGGAGATGACCCGAGCGAGACAGCGCACTTCGACATCGTGGGCTCGTCTCCGGAGGCACTGGTCACCGTGACCGACTCCGAATGCGTCGTCCATCCGATCGCGGGAACACGCCCGCGCGCCGCCACCGCCGACGAGGATGCAGCGCGCGCCGTGGAGTTGATGCAGGACACCAAGGAGCGAGCGGAGCACGTGATGCTCGTGGACTTGGCGCGCAACGACCTCGGCCGGGTGTGTGAACCCGGTTCGGTCCACGTCACGGAATTCATGGCGGTCGAGCGGTATTCCCATGTTATGCACTTGGTGTCGACCGTCGTCGGGACACTCGGCCCCACGGCCACGGCCTACGACGCTTTGGTTGCTGCATTCCCCGCCGGAACCTTGAGCGGCGCCCCGAAGCCGCGGGCCATGGCGATCATCGACGAGTGTGAGCCCACACGCCGGGGGATCTACGGTGGGTGTGTCGGCTACATCGACTTCGCGGGGAACATGGATATGGCGATTGCCATCCGCACGGCGGTGATCAAGGACGGCCTGGCACATGTCCAGGCAGGTGCCGGTGTGGTTGCCGATTCCCGCCCGGACTCGGAGTTCGACGAATGCGTTGCGAAGGCCCGTGCGGTTCTTCGGGCGGTGCGGACCGCCGCCACACTGCAGGATGTGGGGAGTGCAGATGACTAGCGCCCGTACGTACCTCCTCACCATGCTCGTGCAGGCGGCTGCAGGTATCGCGTGCGTTGCCTGGGGATCCGGTGCGGTGACCGGACTCGGCTGGCTCGCGCTGGCAGCCGTGGCGGGTGCGGTGGCCACGCGCACCTGGGGACGTCGGGTCGTGGGCGCGGCCGTCGCGGTCGCGGGTGCCCTCGCCGTCATCGGCGCCGGACTGCAACCGATCGCGCTTGCGGCGCTGGCGTGCACGATCACCGGGGTGGTCACGCTGGTCCTCGGCCCCGGGTGGCCGACCATGGGCGGCCGGTACGAACGTGCACCCTCGGGGAAGTCGGCATGGCAGGCACTCGATGCCGGCGAGGATCCGACCCTGCGCGATGGTTGAATGGAGGCATGAGCTCCGACAGCCATGGTTCGAGTCCCGCTGCGTGGACTGCAGTCATCATCATCACCCTCGCATTCGCGGTGGGGACGCTCGCCCTGATCCTCGGCAATTGGCCGATGTTCTGGGTCGGCGCCGCGCTCGTGGTTGTCGGCGGTGTCGCCGGCAAGGTGATGCAGAAGATGGGCCTGGGCGCACAGCAGTCGGCGTCGTAGCCGTACCGAACCCTTACCGTCTTCTGACGCTTCGCATGTGCCGGCGGTCCTACCGGCCACGTCTCTCTGGGACGCTACTGCCATGACCGAGAAGGGGCTGGTCCTCGTCATCGAGGACGAGCGGGCGATCTCGGACCTGCTGCGCCTCTACCTTGCTCGCGAAGGGTTCGGTGTGCACGTGGAGCACACGGGCCTGGGCGGGCTGAGTGCCGCCCGCACCCTGAGTCCCACCGTGATGATCGTCGATGTGGGGCTCCCCGGGATGGACGGCACGGAGATCTGTCGGACGCTGCGCGCCGAAGGGAACTGGGTGCCCCTTCTCTTCTGCACTGCGCGGGATGAGGAGGTGGACCGCATCCTCGGCCTCGAGTTGGGTGCCGATGACTACATCACGAAACCCTTCAGTCCCCGTGAGGTCGTCGCCCGGGTCAAAGCTCTCACGCGCCGGGTCGCGCGTACCGTGTCTCCCGGTGACACATATCAGGTGGGGCAGGTCACCATCGATACGACTGCGCGTCGGGTGCGCGTCCGCGACATGGAGGTATCGCTGACGGCCACGGAGTTCGATCTGCTGGCGCATCTCATGGCATCCCCGGGCCGGGTATTCACCCGCGAGCAGTTGCTCGCCGACGTCTGGGGCTACGCCGCCGTCGTGGGGACGCGGACGGTGGACGTCCATGTGGCGCAACTGCGCGGGAAGCTCGGGGAGGACAGTCCGATCCGCACTGTCCGGGGCGTCGGCTACTCCGCGGAGGAGCAGTGAGGATCCGGCGTGTGGGGATCGTGGCTCAGACGGTCTCCCTCGCCATCGCCATCGCGCTGATCACCGCGCTCGTGGCCGCGGGAGTCGCCCTTCCCTTATTGCGCGGCGCCTCGATCGACCAGGGACAGCAAACCCTCGGTCGACTTGCAGATCTGACATCCCGCGCCATCGAGCGCCGAGACGTCGGGCTCCCCGGAGGTAGACCGTTGCCGCGGCAGCTGTCGCGGGCACTGGAGGCCAGCAATGTCACCGGGTACCTGGTATCCCCGCTGGGGGGTGAGGTACCCGGTCTCAGTCCCGAGGAGGTACAGGCACTCCTGGCAGGGGAACGCATCAGCGGGCAGGTCGAGACCGATGCGGGAACGATCCTCATCGAGGGACGGCCGCTGAGCTCCGGGGGTGGTGTCGTCCTGCAGCAGGGAATTGCGGAAGCAGGCTCCTCTGCGGGGCAATTCCTGAGCAGATTCCTGATCGCACTTGTCATCGGCCTGCTCATCGCGTCCCTGATCGGGTACGTCGCTGCCCGGCGTCTGACCCGACCCCTGCGCGCAGCCCGCGATGCCGCCGACAGCATCGCCGAGGGATCCCGTGATGTCGTGGTCGAGCCGAGTGGGCCGCGCGAGGTGGCCGATATCGCAGACGCCATTAATGCGGTCAACGCGGCGCTCGTTGTCTCGGAGGGGCGGCAGCGGGATTTCCTCCTCTCGGTTTCCCATGAGTTGCGCACACCGTTGACCACTGTCAAGGGTTATGCGGAGGCATTGGCGGATGGTGTGGTGCCGGACACGGACATTGCTGGCACCGGTGAGGTGATGAGTGTCGAAGCATCGCGCCTCGACCGACTCGTCGCCGATCTCCTCGACCTGGCCCGACTCGGGGCCGTCGATTTCCGCATCGATGTCGTTGAGACGAGTGTGCACGAGTTGCTCACCGAGGCCTCGCGTGTCTGGACCGATCGTTGTGCCCGCGAAGGAGTCACCCTCCACGTGGACGTTCCCTCGGAGGTCACACCATGGCGGACGGATCCGGTGCGCGTCCGCCAGATCATCGACAACCTGATGGAGAACGCGCTCCGCATGACGCCGACGGGTACGAGCATGTGGCTCACGGGACGGGACGCGGATCCGATCACGATCACGGTGCGCGACAGCGGACCGGGTCTCACCGAAAGTGACATCGTCGACGCCTTCCAGCCGGGGGTTCTCTACGAGAGGTACCTCGGCCAGCGTCCCGTCGGAACGGGCATCGGGCTCGCCCTCGTCGGTCGACTCGCGCGCGGACTCGGGGGAGAGGCGTCCGCGGCGTCGGCCGCAGGCTCGGGTGCGTCCTTCACGGTGACGCTGCCGCGAGGTTCGGATTCGTGACGCCCACACTCCGCCGCTGGGCCCCTGTCGCGGGGGTCGGGACGCTCGCCTTCACGGCGCTGGGGATCGTGAGTCTTCGGGATCCGGAGAGAGGTGGTGTGTATCCCCCGTGCATGAGTGCAGCGCTCGGAATTGCGTGCCCTCTCTGTGGAGGTCTCCGGGGAACACATGACCTGCTCCACGGAGATGTTGCAGCGATGATGGATCACAACGCACTCCTCCCGCTCTACCTCGTGACGTTGACCGCGCTGTTCATCGGCTGGGTGTGGTCGCGCAGTCATCCGATCTCCCCGCGGGTGTTGCGGACAGCTCAGATCACGGCGATCACAGTCGTCGTGATCAGTGTCGGATTCGGTGTTCTTCGCAACTTCATCCCCTACCTAGCCCCCGGTGCGGGGTCGTAGGGGCGGGGTTACGCTCGCCCACATGAGCGTCCTCGACGAGATCGTTGCGGGTGTTCAGGAGGATGTTGCCGAACGCATGGCAATCGTTCCTCTCGATGAGCTCAAGGAGCGCGTTGCACACGCCCCCGCCCCCCGCAACGCGGTTGCGGCACTCACGTCGTCGGGAATAAGCGTCATCGCCGAAGTGAAGCGGGCGAGCCCAAGTCTCGGAACACTCTCGACAATCCCGGATCCCGCCAAGCTCGCGCACGAGTATGAACAGGGCGGCGCACAATGCATCAGCGTCCTGACCGAGCAGCGTCGTTTCTGCGGGAGCCTCGCGGACCTCGACGCGGTGCGCGCCGCGGTGTCGGTGCCGGTCTTACGCAAGGACTTCGTTGTCACCAGCTACCAGTTGTGGGAGGCGCGAGTCCACGGTGCAGACCTGATCCTCCTGATCGTCGCCGCTCTCGATCAACAGAGGCTGATCGGCCTGCTCGAACGCAGTGTGAGCCTGGGGCTCACCCCCATCGTGGAGGTCCACGACGAGGAGGAGGTGGAGCGAGCTCTGGCCGCGGGAGCCTCGGTGATCGGGGTGAACGCACGGAACCTGAAGACCCTGGAGGTGGATCGGGATGCATTCGCTCGGCTCGCGCCCCGCATCCCGGACCAGTGCATCACCATCGCCGAGTCCGGTATCCGCGGTCCCCACGATTTGATCGTGTACGCCGAGTGCGGTGCGGATGCCGTCTTGGTCGGTGAGTCACTCGTTAGGCACGCGGACCCTCGCGCCGCTGTCCACGAGCTCGTCACGGCCGGCTCACATCCTGCGGTCAAGCACGCACCGCGTGGCGGAATGCCGTGACTCTGGCAACGAACACCGCGTCCGGTCACTACGGCCCCTATGGAGGACGATTCGTTCCCGAGGCCCTGATGGCCGCCCTGGACGAACTCGATGCTGCATTCCGAGACGCGATCGGGGATCCGACCTTTACCGCGACTCTCACAGATCTCGAACGGGACTACACCGGTCGGCCATCACCACTCACACGCGCGCGACGCTTCGAGGTCGAGTGCGGCGGAGCCCGCGTGTATCTCAAGCGCGAGGACTTGAATCACACGGGCTCGCACAAGATCAACAACGTCCTCGGGCAGGCGCTGCTCACCACACGCATGGGTAAGCGACGGGTTATCGCCGAGACGGGTGCGGGCCAGCATGGGGTTGCCACCGCCACAGCGGCAGCCCTCCTCGGACTCGACTGCACCGTCTACATGGGCGAGGAGGACACGCGCCGCCAGGCATTGAATGTGGCCCGAATGCGCCTCCTCGGTGCTGAGGTCGTTCCTGTCGTGAACGGAAGTCGCACGCTCAAGGACGCGATCAACGAGGCGATGCGCGACTGGGTCACCCATGTCGCCGACACCCACTATCTCCTCGGAACCGTGACCGGCCCGGCTCCGTTCCCCGAGATCGTGCGGCATTTCCATTCGGTCATCGGACGCGAGACCCGGGAGCAGATCATCGCCACGGAGGGGCGTCTTCCCGACGCCGTCGTCGCCTGCGTGGGGGGCGGCTCGAATGCGATGGGCATCTTCAGTGCATTCCTCGACGATCCCTCGGTGCGTCTCGTGGGGTTCGAAGCGGGGGGCGAGGGCGTGGATACGGGGCGGCATGCCGCGCGCTTCGCTGCGGGAACCCCGGGTGTGCTGCACGGTGCGCGCACCTACGTCATGCAGGACGCCTGGGGTCAGACCGTGCCCTCGCATTCGATCAGTGCGGGACTGGACTACCCGGGTGTTGGTCCGGAGCACGCCTGGTTGCACGACTCCGGTCGCGCAACGTACGAGCCGGTGACTGACGCGGAGGCCATGGATGCGTTTGAGTCGCTCTGTCGAACGGAGGGGATTCTGCCTGCTATCGAGACCGCGCACGCGCTCGCTGGAGCCCGCAGGTTGGGTCGCGAACTGGGGCGCGATGCCATCATCGTCGTAAACCTGTCAGGCCGCGGGGATAAGGACGTGGTCACCGCAGCACGCTGGTTCGGCCTCGGAGTCGATCCGACGGAATGAACGGTAGACAACAGGCCGTCTTCGCTCGCGCAGCGGAAGAGAGACGGGCGGTCCTCATCGGCTACTTCCCCGCGGGTTTCCCGTCGGTTGAGGGCAGTGTGCGGGTGATGGCCGCGATGGTGCGCGGTGGCGTCGACCTGCTCGAAGTGGGCCTTCCGTACTCGGATCCCCTCATGGATGGACCCGTGATCCAGGCCGCGGCGGAGCGCGCATTGCGTGAGGGTGCGACCACCGATGATGTGGTGAGGGTGGTGAGTCGACTCACCGAACTCGATGCGGTTCCCCTCGTGATGTCGTACTGGAATCCCATCGAGCGCTTCGGGCTGGAGCGCTTCGCCACCCAGCTCGCCGACGCCGGGGGTGTCGGTGTCATTACCCCGGATCTCACCCCGGAGGAAGCGGGGGACTGGATTGCGGTCACGGATGCGTGTGAGATCGGACGTACCTTCCTCGTGGCGCCGTCGAGCACCGACGCCCGAATCGAGCGCGTCTCGCGCGCGACCAGCGGGTTCCTGTACGCGGCTTCCACCATGGGTGTGACGGGTGTCCGCACTCAGGTCAGCGATGCAGCGCCCACTCTCGTCGAGCGCGCGCGTGCCATCACAGACCTGCCCATTGGTGTCGGTCTCGGCGTGTCGACGGAACAGCAGGCAGCCTCCGTAGCGGCCTACGCCGACGGTGTCATCGTCGGCTCTGCATTCGTGCGCGCGGTCCAGGAGGCGGGGGACATCACGGCCGCCGAGTATGCGGTCGAAGCGTTGTCAGCGGAACTCGCCCGGGGTGTCCGAACCTGACATCGCGGGTGCGGGAACCTCGGCTTAGGCTGTAGACGAAGTTCACGTGAAGGAGCGACATCCATGAGTGGAGCATCCCGTCGGGAGCGTGCCGCCGCGGCGCGCAACGAGGCCCAGGCGAGCGAGAAGCGCCGTGAGCGCACCGTGCGCATCATCGGAGCCGTGGCGGTCGTCGGTGTCGTCGTGGGCATCATCGGTGTGGCGGTCATCGCCCGGAACTCCTCCGATGCCGCCAACCAGGTGACGCGGGTCGATCCGGATCCGAACGCACCTCTGCCCGAGGGTGTACTCGGCGCAGACGGTGCGCACCCCTACGGCGTCCCCTACGGCACGGGTGCCGAGGGCGTCCCGGTCCTGGAGCTCTGGGAGGACTTCCAGTGTCCCGCCTGTGGTGCGCTGGAGCAGGTGAACGGCGCGGGAATCGCCGAGTTGGCGGAGACCGGGAAGATCCAGTTGGTCTGGCGGCCGACACACTTCCTCGACGCGAACCTCGGCAATGATGCTTCCAACCGTGCCATCGCAGCATGGGGCTGCGCCATCGACGCCGGGAAGGTCCGGGAGTTCCACGATCTCGTCTATGTGAACCAGCCTGCCGACGAGGGTCTCGGCTATTCCCAGGATCAGTTGATCTCCTTCGGTGAGCAGACCGGGATCGCCGGTGCAGATCTGGAGACCTTCACCCAGTGCGTCCAAGACGGCACCTACCGCGCCTGGGCCGCGAACAGCTTCCAGGAGTTCCAGAACGCTGCCATCCAGGGGACCCCCTACGGCCTCCTGAACGGAGTCGTCGTGGAAAACGCGACGCTTGCTGACCGGGCGGCCCTCGAGGCGGCGGTCGCGCAGGCCACCGCTCAGTAACCCGGTATAGTTCGCGTTCCAGGCCAACGACGTCCTGGGTCCATCGACGTCGTTGTGAGGTCCCCCGTGTTGTTCTCCGCACTGCCTGCTCCCCAGGGTCTGTATCGGCCCGAGAACGAGCACGACGCCTGTGGGGTGGCCTTCGTCGCAACACTCACGGGGATTCCGTCGCACGCCATCGTCGACACGGCGCTCACGGCGCTGGAGAACCTCGAGCATCGCGGTGCCTCAGGCTCCGAGCCCGACAGTGGCGACGGGTCCGGCATCCTGATCCAGATTCCGGACACCTTCTTCCGCGAGGTCGTCGACGTCGAACTCCCACCGGCCGGGACCTACGCCGCGGGCATCGTGTTCCTGCCGAGCGACGTGGATGCGGCCGCACGGACGCGCGAGCACCTCGAATCCTTGGCGGGTGACGAGGGGCTGCGCATCGTGGGATGGCGCGAGGTGCCCATCGACCCGCGGCTCGTGGGGGCCACCGCGCGGGCCTGCATGCCCAGTTTCTGGCAGGTGTTCGTCTCGGATGCGCACATGGCGGCGAGCGGTATCGACCTCGATCGTCAGGTGTTCGGCTTCCGACGTCGTGCTGAGCGCGATGCCGGCGTGTATTTCCCGTCGTTGTCCGCTCGAACGATCGTCTATAAGGGGATGCTCACCACGGGACAACTCCGCGCATTTTTTCCGGATCTGACCCATCCTGCGATGGCGAGTGCTCTCGCGCTCGTGCATTCGCGGTTCTCCACGAACACCTTCCCGTCGTGGCCGCTCGCGCATCCCTATCGGCTTATCGCGCATAACGGTGAAATCAACACTCTGCGGGGCAACCGCAACTGGATGCAGGCGAGAGAGGCCCTTCTCACGTCGGATCTACTGCCGGGTGACCTGACGAGGCTCTTCCCGATCTGCACCCCGGGCGGAAGCGACTCCGCCTCCTTCGACGAAGTCCTCGAACTCCTCCACCTCGGTGGACGATCACTGCCGCACGCTGTGCTGATGATGATCCCGGAAGCGTGGGAGAACAACTCCGACATGGATCCGGCGCGCCGGGCTTTCTACGCCTTCCACGCGACGATCATGGAACCCTGGGATGGACCCGCGAACATCTCGTTCACCGATGGCACGGTGATTGGGGCGGTGCTCGATCGGAACGGACTCCGTCCCGGCCGTTACTGGGTCACCGACGAGGGTCTCGTCGTGTTGGGTTCCGAGGCGGGCGTCCTCGATATCGATCCTGCTCGCATCGTCCGGAAGGGGCGCCTGCAGCCAGGGCGGATGTTCCTGGTCGACACCGCAGCCGGCCGGATCGTCGAAGACGACGAGATCAAGGCCGACCTCGCTGCCGCCCACCCGTTCCAGGAGTGGCTCGACGCGGGGCTCATCCATCTCGAGTCCCTTCCGGAGCGCGAGCACGTGGTGCATACCCACGAGTCGGTTGCGCGGCGGCAGCAGACATTCGGGTATACCCAGGAGGAGTTGCGCCTCATCCTCGAGCCCATGGCACTCAAGGGCGAGGAGCCGATCGGCTCGATGGGGACGGATAGCCCGATCGCGGCGCTGTCCGCGCGTCCACGGCTTCTCTTCGACTACTTCACCCAGTTGTTCGCGCAGGTGACGAACCCGCCACTCGATGCGATCCGCGAGGAAATCGTTACCAGCCTGTCATCCCTCGCCGGACCGGAAGGCAACCTGCTGGACACCGAAGCCAGTCATGCGCGGCAAGTGGTGATGCCCTTCCCGGTCATTGACAACGACGAACTCGCCAAGATCCTGCACATCAACGCGGACGGGGAGTTGCCCGAGTTCGCGGCTGCCCGCATCAAGGGTCTCTATCCGGTGGGTGGGGGCGGTGCGGCCCTGGCGAAGAGGCTCGGCGAGATCTTCAACGAGGTCGACGCAGTGATCCGCCAGGGCAAGCGGTTCATCGTCCTCTCCGACCGGGACAGCAATGCGCAGCTCGCTCCGATTCCCTCGCTTCTCCTGACGGCGGCGGTGCACCACCACCTGGTGCGCACCAAGGCGCGCACCATGATCAGCCTGCACGTCGAAGCCGGTGACGTCCGCGAGGTGCATCACATCGCCCTGCTCGTCGGCTATGGCGCCGCGAGTGTCAATCCCTACCTCGCCCTGGAGTCCGTCGAAGACCTGGTGCGCAGGGGGGTGATCGAGGGTGTGACAGCGGAGAAGGCCATGCGGAACACCATCAAGTCTCTGGGCAAGGGTCTGCTCAAGGTGATGTCGAAGATGGGTGTGTCGACGGTTGCCTCGTACCGCGGTGCGCAGATCTTCGAGGCCATCGGCTTGTCGCAGGAGCTGGTCGACCAGTACTTCACTGGAACGACGTCGCGCCTCGGTGGCGTCGATCTCGACGTCATCGCGGAGGAGGTCGCCCAGCGCCATGCGGTCGCCTATCCGCGGTCGGGTATCTCTCCGGCGCATCGCGTGCTTGCGGATGGCGGTGAGTACCAGTGGCGGCGGGATGGCGAGCCCCACCTGTTCGATCCGGAGACAGTGTTCCGGCTCCAGCATGCAACGCGGGCCAAGCGCTTCGACATCTTCCGCGAGTACACCGCGCAGGTGAACGAACAATCGGAGCGGTTGATGACCCTCCGTGGTCTCTTCCAACTGCGAACCGGCGAACGTGCTCCCATCCCGATCGACGAAGTCGAGTCGATTGAGTCGATCATCAAGCGCTTCTCGACGGGTGCAATGAGTTATGGGTCGATCTCGCAGGAGGCGCACGAGACCCTGGCGATTGCGATGAACCGCATCGGCGCCAAGTCCAACACGGGCGAGGGTGGGGAGGATCCCGAGCGCTACGAGCCACTCCCCAACGGTGATTCCAAGCGATCGGCGATCAAGCAGGTGGCCTCCGGTCGCTTCGGCGTCACGAGTGAGTATCTGGTGAACAGCGACGACATCCAGATCAAGATGGCGCAGGGTGCGAAACCAGGCGAGGGAGGTCAACTTCCCGGCCACAAGGTGTATCCCTGGATCGCCAAGACCCGTCATTCGACGCC
>Ga0169931_10011785_pt1 | contig 12232 bp, 14 predicted proteins | sample Kivu_15m_20L_FD_129675 | JGI IMG/M metagenome (GOLD analysis project Ga0169931, IMG submission 129675) | Freshwater microbial communities from Lake Kivu, Western Province, Rwanda to study Microbial Dark Matter (Phase II) - Kivu_15m_20L... | ecosystem: Environmental > Aquatic > Freshwater > Lake...
AAATCTTTTAAAAAATTTTTTATTCAAAACCAATTTTTATTTTTAAAGAATATTGCAAGGACAATGGCGATTAAGAACATCATGCTAGAAAAAATATAAAAACCATCGGGATTGTTTGCTCCAGGTATTTCAATAAAATTCATTCCAAATAAACCTGTAAAAAAAGTTAATGGCATAAAAATAATTGCCACGACTGAAAGTTTAAACATATTCTTGTTGATTCTTTCGTTAAGATTGTGCATAAGTTCATCTTGCAAGATTTTTGCTCTGCTTGCTACCTCATCAGCTTCGTCAAGCATTTGCGAAATGCGATCATAATTTTCTTGAAAATGTCGTCTTGCCCAATCATTAATCCAAATTGATTCAACATATCTTAACTTGCCAATCATTTCTTTTTGAGGAGTTAAATATCTTTTAAAAATTGCCAATTGCGAACGAATCGGTAAAATTTCTTCGCGTAGATTAAGATTATAAGATTTAACAATTTTATGTTCGATATTATCAACCTTATCACCAATAGCATAAAGAAAAGGGGATGTGGTGTCAATGCATTGATCGATTAGATTATATAAAAATTCTTCAGCAGTTTTAATAATTTTTCCATTATCCAACTGTTCTTTGATGTTATAAATTGCTAACATATCTGAATATTGCAAAGTAATAATACGATCTTTATCTATCCACATTCGCAGTGAAACCATTTCTTCTGGCTCAACAGCATGCAAAGCAACACCACGAATAATAACTAAAAGCCCTCTTTCAAATTCAATAATTCTGGGGCGCGTTTCTTGGGCAATTAATGCTTCAATGATCAAGTGATCTAGATAATTTACTTTTTGAATTAGCCATCTTTTTGCTAATTCGTCATTGGCATCAAGATGAACCCATGACAATCCTTCGCTTTTTAATTCCCCAGATACCCTACTCTCATCAACTTTTATCGCCTTGGAATCATTTACGAATGAGTAAGAAAATAATATATGATTATGTTTGTTCATAACTTTTGATGATTATTAATTCTTAAGATTTTTTTTATAAATATTAGTAATTAATTTTAAATAAATTTGATAAGGCAAAATTCTGAGAATTTTCATTAATATGGTGAATTTTTTAGGAAAATGAATTTCGAATTTATTAGATTCCAGACCTTGATAAATATATTCGCTAGCCTGTTGCGATGAAACCATAAATGGCATCGCAAATTTATTTTTAGAGGTTAAACGAGTTTCAACAAATCCCGGATTAATTATTGATAGATTTAAATTATGAGCTTTAAGTTCTGGATAAATTCCTTCGCATAAGTTAATTAAACCTGCTTTAGATGCACCATAAGCAAAAGATTGGGGAAGTCCGCGATAACCTGCAACACTAGCAATAACGGCGATATGACCAGATTTTTGCTCAAACATTTTCTTAACAACCAATTCAAAAAAATCAAAAATACTTATAAAATTAACATTGATGATTTCTTTGGCAAGCGAACAGTTAAAATCTTTGACAGTCATCTGCTCATACAATGCAGGTGCAAAAACCACTAAATCGATCTTAGAAAATTTTTCAAAATATTGCTTTACCGCTTCAGCAATACTATGGCTTTGTGCAACATCACAAACAATATAATCAAAGATATTTTTAGAAGAATTTTCTTTAAGATCTTGCAAACTAACCTGATTAACAAGCTCTTTTAAAACATCAGATCTACGCGATGAAATAACAACATTCCAACCCTGTGCATAATATTTTTTTGCAAGCTCAAGACCTATTCCACAACTTGCACCAATAACCCAACAATTTTTCATTTAAATACCAATTTTTTTAAAACCAATCGTCAAAGTAGCAAACTTAATATAAAATTTAGAGATAGTTGAAACATTAATTAGCGAGTCATCATTGATTAAATACATCCAATCATTTATTGTGAAATTATATTTAGTTTTGTTATCATCTAAAGGGATTGTTAAGACATAGTTCATTCTGACTGCGTTACCATATTGCTCACCATTCGCAATTCCAACAACATCTCCTGCCTGAGCAGTAAAATTATGATCATCGATCATAGAAATTTTCCATTCACGGTGATCAGTTTTGTTATCTGAAAAAACAAAATCTTCTTTCAAAATTCCTTGATTGCCTTGCCATGAACCAGTCATTTTTACAGTAAAAGTTTTAATGACTTTACCACTGCGATCTTGAAGTATTCCGTATGCTTCTAAATTACCACGAAAAAATTTGCGAATATCAAATTTAGGTGCTGAATTTTCGTAAATTTTCGGGCTTTTATTTGAACAAGAAAATAACAACATAGGCATAAAAATTAGAGTTAATAATAATTTTAAATTTTTATGCATAATATTCAACAATCAATGATTTTTAAAGCAAGTATATTAAAATTAATAATCTTTACGCTTTTGCAATTGACGAAGTTTAATTATAACAATTATTTTAATCAAGCACGGAACTACCGAATAAACATATGGAATTGCCCATAAGCCGTTATTGATATAACTTCCAATCTTATAATCAAAGAAACCAAGAATTATCAAGCTTGCTGAGGAAGCAATTACCAAACCAAGCTTAACAAACATATTCCACACCGCAATGTATGAAGTAACTTTTTCTTTTTTATCGTGAATAATATTAGCGATAATCGCTGGAGGCATTATTAAGTCTGCTCCCAAAAATAATCCCGAAGCAAAACAAACAATAAAGAACAGATTAGCATTTGTTTCACCAAGCAAACAATTGAAAATAAAAGTTAAAACACTACCAAATAATGCAAAAATCCATGTATTGATAATTCCATGTTTCTGTGCAACTTTTTTCCAAAAACCGATGAATAAACAACCTGCCAAGAAATATACACCAAGGAACAAACCTAGTTTTTGCGAAGCTCTTAAAACATCTTCTACATAAAAGAAAATAACTGAAGCTGGAATACTAACTGCTATGGCATTAATAAAGAAAATTGATAAATATTTTAAAAATATTTTGTTATTTTTAATTTCACCAAAAACGCTTTTCATATTCAAACGTGTGTAATGCTCAATTTTATTAATTTTAACTGAACGAAAGAAAACAAGGAGAACGGTAAAAATTAAGAAGACAAAAATTGCACTGCAGTAAAAATAACTACTCTTCAAATCGCTATCGATAAAAATTGCCAGAAGACTTGGCAAAATTGAAGCCAAAAGAACGCCAATCAAGCCAAAAAATTCTTTCCATGAATTTATTGCCAATCGCTCGTTATCATTCTTAGCAACATAAACTGCGATTGATTCATAATTAATAATTGCAAAATTAAAGAAAGTATAAGTCAAAACCAGAAATAACACAAACCATATACCAATCATTTGTTTATCAAAAGAAATTGGTGGATTAAATAAGGCAAAGAAACTTAAGCTCAAAAGAATAGAACTATACAAAATTATTCTTTTTTGCGAAACTTTTTTATGAATTAAATAGCTAGACCAATAACCAATAAATGGTTCTTGAATTAAATCAATTGCTCGCGATAATAACAGCAAAAACCCCAGAAACGATAAGTTTACGCCATATTCTTTGGCATAAAAACCGTTAATATTAACATATATTGGTAAACCAACAAATGCCAAGGGTAGTGATAAAATTGCGTAATTAAATAATTGTTTTTTAGTAATCATTTGATTCTCCTAAAATTGTTTTAGTCATTTTTGGGTAGCTTGAGTTTTTGCTTAGCCAGATATCGACAAAATATCTTGCTAATTTTGGCTTAGTTATTTTTCCAACCGATTTGTGGTTATAAAATAATTCAACACCCTTTTGCGGTGAAAATACTGCTACTTTGCAATCTCCTTTTTTTACTTCAAGAAAAATTTTCATAAATTCCCGATGATAGACGATTAATTCATTTTGATCAGTTATGTTTTGAATTCTTTTTATTTCCTCAACCGTTCTTTTTACTAGATTCTCTTGAGAAAAATTCATTTTATAATTAATTTCAATGGCAAATTTATTTTCGTAAGAAAATTTTTTATTTTGTGACCAAAGTTTAATATTATAAACATTTAGACCATAAACTTTTAAATCATATTGCCCAATCAAATTTGGCGATACGAGATTTTGGGTTATTTCGTGATGAATATCTTGCCCATAAAGCTTGTTATTAGTAAATAATAATATTAAACAAAAAGAAATAACTCTAATCATAAATTACTTTTTTTTAATTAACTCAAATTGAACAACACTAGTTCTTTCAACAGCGAAACCTGCTATACAGTATGCCAAATAAAATCGCCATTTGCGAATAAAAAATTCATCAAATCCTAAATTTTTTATTTCACTAATTTTATTATCAAAATTTTTTAACCAAATTTTTAAAGTTTCAACGTAATCACTTGCAAAATCAAGATCACTTTTGACAACAAAATTATGCTGACTTGCTAGTTTATGAATTGCTGATTTAGAAGGAAGAACCCCTCCCGGGAAAATATGTTTTTGAATAAAATCGACTCTTTTTTTATAACCTTCAAAAACTTTATCATCAATAGTAATAATTTGCAAAACCGCTATACCATTAGCTTTAAGACATTTGTTTAAAATCTCAAAATAATTTTGCCAATATTCTTGTCCTACAGCTTCAAACATTTCAATTGAAACGATGTTATCATATATGCCCTGCTCTTGTCGATAATCTTGTAATTTTATAACAAATTTTGTAGCAAATTTTTCTAGTCTTTTTTCAGCAAATTGTTTTTGCTTTTGCGACAAAGTAAGAGCAGTAATTTTAAAATCTTTTTTTAAGGCTTGCTCCATAAAACCTCCCCATCCACAACCAATTTCTAGAATGGTTTGATTAGCTAATTTATCGATGATATTTTGATATTTTTTTTGTTGAGCTTCAGCAAGATTTTTAGAGTTATTAACATGCAATGCACTTGAATAAGTCATCGTTTGATCTAACCATAATTGATAAAATTCATTACCTAAATCATAATGAAAACTAATATTTTTTTTACTACCTGATAAAGTATTTTTTTTAAAAAAATTTTTTAAAAAAAGCCAAAACATTTTAAATTTTTTGGCATGGAAAAAATGCTCAAGAGCTTTGGCATTGATGGTTAAAAATGTCAGCAAAGATACCAGATCTTCACTATCCCATCGCTTATCAATATAAGCCTCACCAAAAAACACATCTCCACCTAAAATTAATTCGTCGATTATTTTTTCATCATAAATTTTAATCATGGCTTTAGGTCCATCTTGTTTCGAAATAAACTCTTTATTTAGCTTAGACTGGATCAATTCAATTTTGATTGAACCAAACTCAATATTTTCTATAGCTTGCCATAAAAAATTATATTTTTGCATAATTTTATATAAATTTTATTGTTGATTGGTGGTAATTTTTTTAGAAATTTTGTCGTTAATTTTATGGGGATTGCTAACGAATTTTATTTTTTTAAAAAATAATTTTAAAGCCTGCCAGTGAATTAAATATATCACTTTAAAGGTAACAACAGGAATTTGCCAAAAAGCGTGGATTAAGTTGAAACTGCTGAATTGCTTGACTTTATAACTAATAGCACTGGTCAATAATTTTTTTTGACCTTCAACAAAATAATCAATCCATACTGCAATTTTATTTGGTTTAAAAATTACACGAAAACGGTAATTTCCTTCAACTTCAAAAAATGGCGAAACATATAATTTTTTTTCAGTAGAAAACCACTGATCTTCATTGATAATGCTATGATCTTCGTTATAAACTAAATAACAATGATGTTGATTGAAAGTGTTATTAACCTCAAATAAAATTGCTCTTAAATTATTATCAACATCTAAGCAAAACCAAAAACTTACTGGGTTAAAAACATAACCAAAAATTCGAGGATGAGCAAATAAAAAAATTTTTTTAATTTGCTCGTTTAAGTTTTTTTCATCAAGAATTTTGCGAATCCATAGCTCAAGATCTTTACCATCACGATTGCCATGGTCTTTACTATAAAAACTAAAAACATTAAAACGATTAATTGAAAAAAAAATTTGTTTAAGACTATTAGGTTTTGAAATATCAAAACAAATATAAAAAACTTTGTATAAAAATTGATTAATTTTTGGGGAACATCTTTTATGCATAACATTAGCAAACACCAGAAATTGACTAGCAAAATTTAACGAACTAATTAACGATTCATCACCTCTAATTATTGAATCTGAATATTTTTTTAAAAATAAAATTTTTGAAAAGGAATTACCTAAACTTTTTTGAAAAAATTGCCAATTTTTTTTTAATAATTTTAGACCTGCCATGGTAATTTAACCTCGAGTTTATTGATAACCTGCAGGGCTGAATTAAAACCATCTTCATGAAATCCAAAATATCGATATGCTCCACAAAAATATAAATTGTTAAGACCCTGAATTTCTTCAAATCGTTGTTGAGCAATAATTGTTTTTTCATCAAAAATTGGATGATGATATTGATATTTTGCAAAAATATCCTGCTCTTTAATTTCTTGATTGGGATTTAAGGTAACAAAAAGTGGATATTTATTATCAATAGCTTGAAGATTATTCATCCAGTAACTAACTGATAATTTATCATCATTTTGAGCACATGAACTATAAACCCAACTTGCCCAAGCTTTTTTATTGTTAGGCATAACTTTTTGATCTTTATGTAAAACTGCTAAATTTTCTTGATATTTAATATTTCCCAATATTTCTTGATGAAGTTTATCAGGTTTTGCTAACATTTTTAGAGCTTGATCACTATGACTAGCAATTATTACTTTATCAAAAACTTCAGTTTTTTTAGCACTTTGAACTACAACTTTATTATTTTCATCATGGCTTATTTTAATAACTTCGTCATTTAAGCTTACTTGATTTGCAATTTGTTTAATAATTTTTTCAACATAGCTTTGTGAGCCATTACTAACAGTATACCATTGTGGTTGATCATTAACCGAAAGCAGGCCATGATTTTTAAAAAAATGAACAAAAGATTGTGCAGGATAATCGCCAATTTTAGCCAATGGCGAACTCCAAATTGCAGATGCCATTGGCAATAAATAATATTTCTGAAAATAGCTTGCCATCTTTAGATCATCAATAAATTTTTTTAGACTATAATTTGGATCAAAATCTTTTTCTAAAAGCTTAACTGCTTGTTTATTAAATTTTAAAATATCAAAAATCATTTGCCAAAAATGATGATTAAAAATATTTTTGTGTTGAGCAAACATCGAAAATAACGAGGTTCCTGCATATTCTAATTTACCATTATCGATCTTTACTGCAAAAGACATCTGGCTTTTCTTGACCTCAACTTTAAGCAACTCAAAAAACTTTGTAAGATTAGGATATGTTTGATAATTAAAAACTATAAAACCCGTATCTACCGCGATATTTTGGTCATTATAAACAATATTTGCGGTATTAGAGTGTCCCCCAAAATAATTATTTTTTTCAAAAAGCTTGATCTCAAATTTGTCTTTTAAAAAATATCCACATACCAGACCAGATATTCCTGAGCCTATAATTGCTAATTTTGGCTTATAGTTTAAATCTTTATTTTCCACTGGTGCTAATTATTTATTTAAAATTAAATATTATTTTTTTTCCTTTTACGAGCAATAATGTTGAGAGATTCAACACCAAGGGTAAAAAATAATGAAAAATATAAATAGCCTTTTGAGATAGGAAAATGTATACCATCTGCTAAAAGAATTACACCGATCATAAAGATGAAGGCCAAGGCAACAACTTTAAGAGACGGGTAATTGTGTAAAAAATAACTAATTTTTTCAGATGCTAATAGCATGGCAATCATTGAAATTACAACCGCTATAACAATTACCGGAATATTGTTAGTCATTCCAACTGCGGTAATAATTGAATCAAAAGAAAATACAAAATCGATAACTGTGATTTGCAAAATCGCTGAGATCATATTTTTGGCAGTTCCAGTTTTGGTTTTGTCTTCGCTGTGATCTTGATCAAAATAAACATCGCAAAAAACTTCCCATCCACTTTTCACAATCAAAAATAATCCACCAAAAATTAACAGAAAATTTTTAAAAGAATAAGGATTTTCACCGATGTAAAATAAAGGGTTAGTAAAGCTCATAACCCAAGATAACGTCATCAACATTATTACTCTAATGACAAAGGCCAGTAACAAACCAAAAGCTCTAGCCTGTTTACGTTTTTTAACAGGAAGCTTAGAAACAGCAATAGCAATGAAGATAAGATTATCTATCCCTAAAACAATTTCTAAAAAAGTTAAAGTAATTAGACTAAAAAGAATGTCATATGTTAAAAAATCCATAAATAATTTGTTAATTGTTAATTTATTAAATGTTGATAATTTTTATAAAAAAATTAAATACCAGATTAAATAGCAAAATTAAATATTAATGATATTTTTTTGATGTAAAAAACTTATTAACGGCTGAATATTTAAGCCCAAAACCGCAAAATAATCGCCATCAACTTCCTCAAAAAGATGTTTACCAAGTGATTCATATTTATAACTTCCTGCACATCCCCATGATTGATCAAAATCAACATAATTTTCTATTTGACTCAATGTTAAATTGCGCATTTTTAATTTTACTTTGGTGAAATTTTTAAAAATAATTTGCGAATCTTTAACAACAACTACCGCATTATTTTGGTAATGAACATTTCCAGAAAATTTTGCTAATTGGTCAATTGCTTGTTGACGATTTTGTGATTTAGAAATTTCCTGACCTGCAAATTCGCAAGCTTGATCTGAGCCAATCACATAACAATCAGCAAAATTATTACTAATTGATAAAGCTTTTTGAATTGCCATTTCAAGAGCTAAATCACTGGGCTGAAGATGGCTGTAGTTATGTTTCATAGAATCTTCATCAAAGATTGGCTTTTGCGCCTCAAAACTTATACCATGAGAGGAAAGAATTTGCTTACGAATTTGTGAAGTTGAAGCTAAAATAATTTTAGCGTTAGCTTTAATTAGCATTCTTGCGATTTAATTTTTATCATATTAAGAAACCTGTCTTCAAGAATTGGATCAGTTTTAAATTCACCCAATATTGACATTGTAACAGTTGATGCATCTTGCTTGTGAATTCCACGCGTAGTCATACATTGATGTTTTGAATCTATTAAAACCGCTACTCCACGAGGTTTTAACACTTCATTAATGGCATTAGCAATTTGCATTGTGAGAGTTTCTTGGGTTTGTAAACGCTTAGAAAAAATATCAACTAATCGGGCAATTTTACTGATTCCAACAACATGGCGATCAGGAATATAGGCAACATGGGCAATGCCAATAAATGGAACCATGTGATGCTCGCAGTGCGATTCCATGCGAATATTTTTAACTAAAACAATATCGTCATAGCCTTGCACGTCATCAAAAGTTTTACCAAGAACCGCATGATAATCCTCATTATATCCGCTAAAGAAATCTAAATAAGCATTAACAACTCTTTTAGGAGTTTCAATCAAGCCTTCGCGATTTGGATCATCCCCAGCCCAAGCAATTAAAATTTTAACTGCCTCTTGAGCTTCCTGTATTGATGGCTTGTTTTTTGTTTTTTTAATAATACTTCTATTATTATAATTTTTGTTATTTTTTTTCATGATTAAAATTTTTTTTAAAGAAAATTAAAGTTAGGATTGCATTGTAAAGTTTTAAAATTAATTTAGTAAAGTAAATAATTAAATTACAAAAAATTTTTCTAGTTTTATCCAACAAAGAAATTTAAATTTTATATTAAAAAAAAATTATTCAAATACAATTATTATTTAATTTTATTTCATATAAAAAAAACAAAAATTAAAATTTTATGCAAAAATCACAAAACCTCAAAAAAATTTTAAGCTTAATTGCCTTATCATTTTTTATCTGTCAATCTGCAATTGCTTCAGATCTTGGAGTTCTTGATCTAGAAAGAATCATCAAAGATTCTAAAGCTATGCGCGATATTCAAAGCAAAGTTAACAAAAAACAAGATGATTATCAAAAGGAAATCACCAAAAAACAAAATGATCTGGAAAGCGAACAAAAAGTAATTGAAGGTAAAAAAAATGTTTTATCTAAAGAGGGATTTGAAAAAGAAGTTCAGAAATTTGAAAAGAAAGTGGATGACTTAAAAACCTATGTTGATCGCAAACAAAACAGCTTAAAAAAGGCTTCAATTGAATCAATGAGCAAGGTCAATGAAATTATCAAAGAAATTGTTGACGATATTGCTAAAGATCGAGGTTTTAAAGTCATAGTTCCAGCCTCACAAACCGTTTATTTTAATGACAGTCTGGATGTAACTGATGAAGTTTTAACTAAGCTTGATAAAAAAATTACCAAAGTAGATGTTAAATTTGAATAAAGAAAAATAATCTTTATAAATTTTTACTAAAAAATATTTTTATTTTTTAAATATCTAGCGGTTAGCATATTTCTGAAATGCCTCGATAATTTTAACTCGATCAATTTTGGTATATTTTTGAGTGGTTGACAAACTCTCATGCCCTAACAAGTCCTGAATAACTCTGAGATCACTGCCATTTTGTAAAAGATGAGTTGCAAAAGAATGGCGAAAACTATGAGGTGTTATCTCTTCACTTAAATTAAGTTTTTTACGAATTAAAGTTAGCAACCCGTTATAGTCAAACCTTGTCATTGCTTTACAATTATCTTTAATAAAAATACTTTTCAGTCTCAAAGGATTATTCACATCAAAATTAAAATTGTAAGGACAAATTTGAAAATATTTTTTCAATGCCTCAACTACAGGTTCAAGCAATGGAACGATTCTTTGTTTTTTGCCCTTACCCATCACCACTAGATTCTCAAAATTTTGAATATCAATAAGCCTAACACTTAAAGCTTCTGAAATTCTTAATCCGCAACCATAAATCATATAAATTAATGCCTGATCTCTTTTAACATGCCAATCTTTTTTACGAATCATAGCAATTTCATCAATAATTTTTTTAATATCATCAATTGCCACAGGTCTTGGTAAAGGTTTAATAATTTTAGGAGTTTTAAGTTTATCAATTTCTTGATTTAAAATTAAATTATGACGTTTTAAGAATTTAAAAAAACTCCTTAAAACTGCTACAGCTCTGGCATTAGAGCTATTACTATGATTAAGCGATCTTTGACTAAGCCATTTTCTTAAATCAAATAACGATATAGATTCCAAAGCATTAACATCAATTTCAGCTTGTCTTAAATCACTAAAAAACTTTAAAAAATAAACTAAATCACGATAATAAGCTTCAATGGTATTGGAAGAATATTTTTTTTCTACTTGCAAAAAATTTAAGAACTTATTTAGATATTCAAAAACAGTTTCAGTATAAATATTATTTTCTTTAAAACTTTTAATCATTGTTATGAAAAATAAATTAGTTACAGTATTTTTATTAATAATTTTGAGCAATCCTTTATTTGCTGATGAGATAGCTAGTAAATCTAACAAAATAGTTTCTACTAACAACACTTCCAGCGAAGATAAAGATAATTTCTACAGTGAGGATGGTTTAAAAAAATTACTTGAAAGTCAATTCAAAAATGATTTTTTTCAACTAATTAATTTTTATCAACCGCAAAACAATCCGCTTTTTTGCTCTATTGCTGTAGGGGTAACGGTTTTAAATGCTCTTGAATATTCTCAAATTACCAATAACCCCCAAAATCAAATCATTAAAAATGATAATGACATTATTGAATATAAACTTCACTCACAACAAAGTTTTTTAAATGCCGAAACTGATTTAATAAAAGATCATAAAGCAATTCTCTTTCAAAAACCTGTTTCTCGACAAAAAATTAATAACAAATGGGTTGATATTTTTGATCCTGGATTAACTCTTGACGAATTAGCCCAAATTCTTGAAAAAGTATACAAACTGAAAGTTGAAAAAATAAACGTCACTAACACTAACAATATTGAACAATTCAATGAAACTGTCAAAAAAACTTTATTGGAAAATAATAAATTTATCATTGTTAATTTTGATGGCAAAGTTTTAAATAAAACCACCAATGGCCATATGGCATTACTTGGAGCATATCACCAAAATCTTAATGAGATTCTTATAATCGATCCAGCTTTGCATAAAAATAAATGGTTTTGGACTAAATCAAAATCACTTTACAACGCCATGAATACCAAAGATTCAGAGCAATTTCGTGGATATTTAATTGTCAGTAAAAAATAATTTTTTTTATAATTAATTTTAATAA
>Ga0169931_10011786_pt1 | contig 12231 bp, 13 predicted proteins | sample Kivu_15m_20L_FD_129675 | JGI IMG/M metagenome (GOLD analysis project Ga0169931, IMG submission 129675) | Freshwater microbial communities from Lake Kivu, Western Province, Rwanda to study Microbial Dark Matter (Phase II) - Kivu_15m_20L... | ecosystem: Environmental > Aquatic > Freshwater > Lake...
AGCATCACCGTCACGATCAGACCGGCGGAGAGATCGCCGGGGAGATGATCCCGGCGGTACCCTGCCAACCAGGCTGGAAGGAAGCGGCTCATCAGTGCGCCGCAGCCAGCCGCACTCGCCGACGCTCGAGAACCTCGAAAATCACCATGCCGAGCAGCATCGCAAGGGTGAACACAACCGCCTTGGGTTGACCAGCGCCAACCGACACCAGCGCAGGCCCGGGACAGAACCCGGCAAGCCCCCAACCCGCGCCGAACATCAGGCTGCCAGCCACCAGTCGGCGATCGATATCGCGCGAAGTGGGCAGTTGCATGGCACCGCCGAAGACACTGGTGGTTCGCCGCTTGGCCACACCGAAGGCAAACAAGCCCACCAGGATTGCGCCGCCCATCACGAACGCAAGCGACGGATCCCAGGCACCAGCGAGATCAAGGAAGCCGATGACCTTCGCCGGGTCGGTCATGCCGGCCAGGATCAACCCAACTCCAAACAGCAGACCGATAAAAAATTCAGACAAGCGTTCCATGCAGAGTCCCCCGAATGGTTGAAGGGTCAGCGAGCAATCAGATGCCGGACCACAAACACAGTGGCAAAGCCCGCCGCCATAAAGGCAAGCGTGGCAACCAGCGAGCGCGGCGACAGGCGCGACAGGCCGCAAACGCCGTGGCCGCTGGTGCAACCCGCGCCATAGCGGGTTCCAATACCGACCAGCAGGCCGGCGGCCACGACAGCCAGCCACCCCGCATCCACGCGCGCAGCGGCTGGGGGTGCAAGAAGCGACCAGGCGGCCGGCGCCGCGAGCAGACCCAGAATGAAAGAGATTCGCCAACCGGAATCACCCGAACGGCGCGTTAACAGCCCGCCCACAATGCCGCTGATTCCAAGAATTCGGCCATTGAGCAGGACGAACAATGCCGAGGCGATGCCGAGCAGGATGCCGCCTGCGAGCGAGCTCCAGGGTGTGAAGTTTGACCAGTCAATTGTCATTGGAGTTTCTCCTTCGGGGTGGGACAGAACTGCGACTGCAGGGTGGCGATCACGGCGAGCGCTGATTCGCTTTCGAGGCGGTAGTGAATCCGTTTACCTTCGCGCCGCGTGCCAACCAGGGCTTCGTCACGCAACACGCCAAGCTGCTGCGACAGCGTGGGCTGCGTAATTCCAAGTTCGGTTTCCAATTCACCGACGCAGGCTTCGCCCTGCGCGAGCCGACACAACAAAAGCAGGCGGTCGGGATTGGAGAGGGTTTTGAGCAGACGGCAGGCTGCATCTGCAGCGTTGCGCAGTTCAGCAAGGTCGATGGTGGCAGAGGCTGGCATGGCAAGACACGCAGTGGGTTGGCGACGCCGAATATGATCAACAACAATCATTTTATTGATTTATATTTTATTTGTCAATATAATGTTTTTAGATTAACCAACTGCACGGAGTGAACACTGTGAACCCGACCGTCCACGGCATCTTTGATCCCGCCACCTGGACCGTGACCTACGTGGTCTACGACCAGCCAGGCGGCAGCGCCGCCGTCATCGACTCTGTGCTCGATTACGACCCGAAGTCGGGGCGCACGCGCACTGCAAGCGCGCAGAAAGTGCTTGATTTTGTGCGCGAGCAGCGCCTGAACGTAGGCTGGATTCTCGAGACGCACGCCCACGCCGACCACCTGTCGGCGGCGCCCTGGTTGCGCAGCCAGCTCGGCGGCCAGATCGCCATCGGCGGCAACATTCGCACCGTTCAGGGTGTGTTCAAGAAGATCTTCAACCTGGAAGAAAACTTCCATACCGACGGTTCCCAGTTCGACCACCTGTTCAGCGATGGCGAGCGCTTTTCAATTGGCGCGCTAGAGGGCGAGGTCATGTCGGTGCCAGGCCACACACCTGCCTGCGTCGCCTACAAAATCGGTGATGCTGTGTTCGTGGGCGACACGCTGTTCATGCCCGATGTCGGCACCGCCCGCTGCGATTTCCCAGGGGGCGACGCGCCTACGCTCTATCGCTCAGTACGCAAACTCCTCAGCCTGCCACCCGAAACGCGGCTCTTCATGTGTCACGACTACCCGCCTGGCGGTCGGCCGGTTGCATTCGAGTGCACGGTGGCCGATCAGCGCGCGCGAAACATTCATGTGAATGACAGCGTCAGCGAAGCGCAGTTTGTCGAGATGCGCACCCGCCGGGACGCAACGCTCGATATGCCAGTATTGATCCTTCCCGCAGTGCAGATCAACATACGCGCTGGCGAGATGCCGCCGCCCGAACCCAATGGCGTCTCTTACGTGAAAATTCCGCTGAACGCACTGTGATGCAAACAACCGCTTTATCGCCTCTGCCCATTGCCGTCATTGGCGCAGGCGCCGTTGGCTGCTACTACGCCGGCCTGCTCGCGCAGGCGGCGCTCCCGGTTACCTTGATCGGACGCGGCGCGGCGTTTGCCGCGTTAAACGCGCACGGCTTGCGTATTGAGTCAGGTGGACGCACAAACACCATTCCGATTCAGGCCGCCCATACGCCGGCCGCTGCGCGTGACGCCGCGCTGGTTCTGGTGTGCGTGAAATCGTCCGACACCGCTGAGGCCGCCCGCGCACTCAAACCGTATCTACGCCCTGACGCGCTGGTGGTCGGCCTGCAAAACGGTGTCACCAACGGTGACGAGCTGCTTGCCGGTCTGCCGCAGCAGGTCGTGCCCGCCGCGGTCTATGTTGCCACCGTCCTGGCGGGCCCCGCCCACGTACAACACCATGGCGGCGGTGCGCTCGTCATCGGATCGCCACGCGGCAGGCCCGTCAGCCAGGCGCAGCTCAATGCGCTTGTCAGCCTGTTTTCGAAGGCCAACATTCCTGTCACGGTCAGCGAGGATATTCGTGCAGTGCTTTGGGGAAAGTTGGTGGTTAACTGCGCCTACAACGCCTTATCGGCGATCACGCAAAACGACTACGGCACCCTTGTTGCAGCCCAGCCGATTCGCAGCGTGATGCAAGCGGTCATTCAAGAGGCGGCCACCGTCGCGCGTGCGCTTGACATTGATCTGGGCGAATCACTGGAAGATCGCGTGCTGGCTGTGTCGAAGATGATGCCCAAGCAGCTGTCTTCGACCGCTCAGGATGTCGCACGCCAACGCCCCACCGAGATCGACCATTTGAACGGCCATCTGGTGCGCGAAGGACGTCGGCTTGGCATTCCAACACCGGTTAACAGCACGCTGCACGCGCTGGTTCGCCAGCTGGAAGACGGCTACCTCAAGCACTGATCAGTAGCCGCTTCCGGCGAGATACATGCGGCCTTACTCGCCCGACAGACCCAGCTTGTTCGGCTGCCGCTTTTCCACTGAATAGCGCAGCATCGCCGCCACGCGGTACACCCCGTGTGCAAATTTCCCGTAGGGCATGGTCAGGAAAAAGGCGAGCACTGCGCCAAGGTGAATGCACAGTGCAATCGGCATCCACTGCGTGGTACGCACCAGCATCAGCGCGAGCCCGGTGGCACCCGTGAGAAACAGTAAAGCGATAAACCCCTGATCCATGCCGCGCTGAGAGGGTTCCAGATGCTCCGGGTGGCGACGAGCTCGTAACCGCCATAACCCTGCGGTTCCCCAGACCAGCATCACCCCACCGGTGATCCCCAGCAACTTGGGTGGACTTGCCCAACCATAGGGCGCTGGAATGTTGAGCCCGTAATGCATCACCGTGGCGACCGAGGTGGCGGCAAGGCACAGCATGAAACCGTAAAACGTCAGGTGATGGAAGCGTTTGCGGTCGCGTGTCCAGGCATCGTCTTCGTTATGGCAGCCTTCGCCGTGACCCCCATCGAGATACCGAAGCTTGAACGCGTCGTGTAGCGCCTCTGCGGTGGCTGCGCCGCCTGCGCCCACCTTCCCGGTTGCCGGTTTGACGTCGCTCACGAATCGCAACGCACCGATGCACAAGGCTACGAGCGCCCACCCGAACACCGGTAAAAACATCGACACCATCAGCCCGTGCGGGAAGATTCGGTAGAAGTCGCCTCGGGCGTCTCCCGCCCAGAGCGATCCGTGCATCGCTACGGCCAGCAGCAGAAACAGCGTAAACGCGCCCGCCAGTGCAAGCGCAACGACCAGCCCATTGCGCTGGTACAGGGCGCCAAACGAAGCGGGCCACGCATAGTGCGAATAGGTTTCACCCCGCACACGGGCCAGCGCTCTGGGCAGGTTGACGGCGAATTCATGCGGCGGCGCATACTGACAGGCGTGCAGACAGGCCCCGCAGTTGTGACACAAATTCGCCAGGTAGTGCACATCGGCACGGCCAAACTCAAGCCTTCTCGTCATGGCTGGGAACACCGCGCAAAAGCCTTCGCAATACCGGCAGGCATTGCAGATGATCATTTCGCGTGCCACTTCCGATTCAGCGGCGCTCATGGTGTCGGAACCAGGCGGACGGGCGTGAGCAGCCGAGGGTGCGCCCCCTGCGAGCGACTGCGCTTCTCGGGTCAGCGCTTCAAACTGCTGCACGGTCGCGCTCCTCAATGATCTTCAAGGTATCGGCGCCGTCGCGGCCCAGTGCAGCAGCGGCGGCTCGTGTTCCTGCAATGCGTCCAAATGCGGTACCGATCGTCATGCCGACTCCTGCGGTATAGCCCTTGCCCAGTACGTTTCCTGACATCAATTCTCCTGCTGCAAACAGGTTGGGGCTGGGGCGTCCTGCGAAATGTACTGCGGTGCTGTCATCGGTTCGAAAACCCAGATAGGTGAAGGTAACGCCAGGGCGTACTGCGTAGGCAAAGTAAGGTGGCGTATCGATGGGGCGCGCCCAATGTGTCTTGGCGGGGGTTACACCCTCGGTCGAGCAGTCATCCAGCACCGTGTGATCAAACCGACCGGGCCTGCATCCGCGATTGAATTCATCGATGGTTCGCAGCATCTGGTCGGCATCGAGCCCCAGCTGGTTGGCCAGGCCGGCCAGCGTCTGGTCGCGCACCCCGGGAAACACGGGCGGCATGAATCGGCCGATTGCTTTGGAATCAATGACACACCAGGCGATCTGACCTGGCTGCAGCGCGACCAGCCGACCCCAGATCGCATACCGCTTGGGCCAGAAATCTTCGCCTTCATCATAGAAGCGCCTGGCATGACGATTGACCACGATGCCGAGCGATACCGCATCAATACGGGTGCAGATACCACCGTCATACAAGGGCGCGCGTGCATCGATGGCCACCATATGCGCCTGCGTCGGATCGCCGATCAAATCGGCGCCCTGGTCGCGTAGATTCGCGATGATGGTTCCGGTGTTGAAGCGGGTGCCACGAATCAAAAAATTGTCTGCAGGATGCTCGCCGTAATCGTTCACACCCCAAGCCTCGCTAAGCCAATCGCGATTGGACTCGAATCCGCCACAGGCAAGCACGCAAGACGTCGCTGTTATGCGCTCCTTCTGAGCAGAACCGTCTGGAAGCGAATGCCTGACATGCGCTGCAACAAACCGGTCGCCGTCCAGTTCAATACGGACCGCTTCAGCGTTGTAGTCGATTTGCGCGCCCAGCGCCTCGGCGCTGCGGAAGTAGGCGTTGACCAGCGCCTTGCCGCCCCCCATGAAAAAAGCGTTGGTCCGTGCAGTGTGGAGGGCGCCTGACAGCGAAGGCTGGAATCGGACGCCATGCCGTCGCATCCAGGGTCTGCAGGTTGAGGACGCTCGAATCACCAGGCGCGCCAGCGCTTCATTGGTCTGGCCGCCCGTGACACGCAACAGGTCTTGCCAGAACTCTTCTTCCGGGTAGGCCTCAACCAGCACATCCTGCGGCGCATCATGCATGCAGCGCAGGTTGCGTGTGTGCATTGAATTGCCCCCACGCCACTCACGGGGCGCCACTTCGATCAGACGAACGGTGGCACCAGATTCCAGCGCCATCAGCGCGGCGCACAGCGCGGCGTTACCGCCACCAATCACCAGTACATCGGGCGCTGCACGATCAGATCGCAAAGGCACGACATCAAACTCCATCAGATTCGGGGCTGCGGTCAGACAGGGGCGGCATCAGTCGGCACGGATGTTGGCACGCCGAACAATATCGCTCCAGGTTGCCTGCTCGGCCCGAATGAACGCGGCAAACTCTGAAGGCGGACCGCCGCCGGCGATAGCGTTGTCGGCTGCAAATCGCTCAACCACCGATGCAGCCCTCAACGCCTTGGCCGACTCCTGCTGCAACCGATGAATGATCGCCTGGGGCGTCCCGGCAGGTACTAACAGGCCATACCATTGCGAGGTCTCAAACCCGGCATAGCCCATCTCGGCGACGGTCGGCACATCCGGTAACGCCGGAATACGGTCGAGCGTACCCACCGCGATCGCGCGCAACTTTGCGCTGCGAATATGCTGAGCCAGGGCCGGCATGCCTGCTGAAGCCACGTCAATTCGACCCGCCAGCAGATCCACCAGCTGAGGCCCGGTTCCCCGATAGGGAATGTGTTCGAGCCTGATTCCGGCGACAAGCTTCAGGTACTCCATCGCCAGATGACCAGCGCTGGCATTTCCTGCGGATCCGTAGTTGAGCTTGCCAGGGTGGCGCTTCGCGTAATCGACAAATTCTCGAAAATTCTTGGCCGGCAGATCGGGATGGATCACAAACAGATTGGGTACCTTGGCAAGCAGCGTCACGGGCGAAAAATCACGATTCACGTCGTAAGGCTGGCTCTTGAGCATCCAGGGATTCACCGCGAGTGTGCCGACATGCCCCAGCACCACCGTGTGTCCATCCGGTACGGCTTTGGCGACATCGGTCATCGCGGTCACGCCCGCACCACCAGGCTTGTTTTCGACGTACACGCTCTGCCCAAGTTGCTTTGACAACTCGACAGCGACTGCGCGAGCCACAATCTCGCTGGTTCCGCCCGGCGCGAACGGGACGACCAGGCGTATCGGGTGGCGGGGCCAATCAGCACCGTGAGACTGTGCCTGAGCGTAGGCTGACAATGACAGCATCGAAGCCGCGCTCAGCGCGCTCAAGGCGAGAAGACTGTCGCGGCGATCAGGGCGGACGCTGCGGCTCATACCGTGGCGCTCGCCGTCAGAACTGATAACGGCGAAGCCCGCCGTCCACCGGGATGACCGTGCCAGAGATGTATCCGGCAAGCGGTGAGGCAAGCCACACCGCGAGTACGGCAAGCTCCTCGGGTTCACCGTAGCGACCCACCGGGATTTCATTGTCGCTTTGCCACTTTCGGTACTCGGGCGTGTAGTTGCGCAGGATCTGCTCGGAATGAATACGCCCCGGAGGAATGCAATTGACCGTGATGCCGTGCTTGCCAACCATGCGCGATAAACCTTTGGCCCAGCTGTGAACTGCAGCCTTGGCACAGAAGGCGCCGTTGACATGGTCCGGTTCGCTCTTTCCGGTGATGTTGATGATGCGCCCCCAGTTCCGGGCGATCATCTGGTCAATCAACGCGTCCGCAAGCTGGCGCGGACGGTCAAAGTTGAGCGTCATCGCTTCAACCCACTGCGCCTCGCCGACATGCAGCTGCGAAAACGGGCGTGACCCCCCTGCGTTATTCACCAGAATATCCACCCCACCCAGCGCGCTCGCCGCGCGCGTGGCAAGCGAGGCCGCAGCATCCGTCGCATAAAGATCGGACTCGAGCACGACCGGATCAGGTCCGCCAGCTGCCTTGATGGCCGCCGCTGTTTCGTTGAGCTTGTCGAGGCGACGCGCACTGATCGCTACCCGAACGCCTTCTGCAGCCAAGGCTTTGGCGATTGCCGCACCGATCCCGGCGCTTGCGCCAGTCACCAGGGCGGTCTTGCCGTGTAGTTTCAGATCCATCAGGACCTCCGTCTTATGAAGTGTTCGAGGGGCAGCGCCTGATGATCAATAACCCCTCTCGCGTCACCCGCTGCCGCGAGAACGCGAAAATGTACTCTTTAGGCTCCGGTTGGGAAAGCATACGGGCGAGCGGTCGCCCCAGCACAGCGTGCGACGCCCTGTGTTAGGTTCTCACTTCTCAACGGACCCGGAGGTTTATTCCATGAAGCGTCGATCCATTCTGCGCCTGGCGGCTGCATCAGCCGCCCTGGGGGCGACCGCAACCCGCGCACAGGGATCCTGGCCCGCCCGTCCGGTTCGCATGATCGTACCCACCGGCCCGGGCAGTTCGCTCGATCTCATCATTCGGGCCACCAGCGAACGACTGGGCGCGCGCCTGGGGCAACCTATCGTCGTTGACAACCGACCTGGCGCGGCTGGGCTCATCGGCACCGACGCCATTGCCAAGGCAACCGATGGTCATACCTTCGGGATCAGCTTCAATGGCCCCCTGGCCTTCGCACCGTTTCTCTATCAGAAGATGCCTTACCGTTTACCGGAAGACTTTGCACCCATCCTCATGACCACCAGCCAGCCCAACGTGCTGGCGGTCAATGCCAAGCTACCCGTGAACTCGGTGGTCGAACTGGTGCAATGGCTTCGGGCCAACGTGGGCAAGGCGGCCTTTGCCTCGATCGGCAACGGCAGTTCATCGCACCTGTCGATGGAGCTGCTGAAGGTGGCCACTGGAACCTTCGCGCTGCACATTCCTTACAACGGCTCGCCGCCTTCGGCGCTGTCAGTGGCAAGCGGCGACACCCAGATGATCATGACCGTTGCGCCCGCATTGCTGCCGCATGTGCAGGCCGGTCGCGTTCGTATGCTGGCTGTCACCAGCCGCGCCCGGTACCGGCCGCTTCCAGACCTGCCAACCCTCGCAGAATCCGGGCTGCCAGAGCTCAAAGATTTCGAGGCGATCGCCTGGAACGCAATCGTTGGACCGGCGGGTACGCCCACGGCTGTCGTCGAGCGGCTCAATCGCGAATTCAATGACGCACTGCGCGATTCGGCAATCTCGGAAAAACTGATGGGTCAGGGCATGACGCCCACTGGCGGCAGCCCCCAAGATCTGTCGCGGCTGATGGCAGACGAGGCGCGACGCTGGGGGCCGGTCATTCAGCGCACCGGGATTACGCTGGGCTGATTAAAGCGCGCCTGGGCCGAGTCGCTGTCGTCAACCCGCTGCGGAAGGCGCGGCCGATTCAGCGGGCACCGGCTCGGGCGGCTCCGCGCCCGCCCACGCCTCCATCAACCGCACCATGTCGGTCATGTCCCGATGACCAGCGCCCTGCTTCAACGCAAAGTTCCAGAGTTGGCGCGATTGCTGACCAATCCACATCGGCACACCCAACGCTTCGCATTCTTCAACAGCAAGGCCGATGTCCTTGCAGACCCCCGCAATCGGGAAGCCGAAATCGAAGGTGCGCGGCAGCACCTGACGAACAAATTTTTCCTGCGAAGCGGCACTGCGGCCGCTACTGATGTTGAGCACATCGAGCATCAGCTTGGGGTCAAGTCCACCCTTGACGCCAGCCACAAAGGCCTCAGCGGTCACCGCGAACGCGGTCGACGACAACATGTTGTTCAGCAGCTTGAGCAGCTGTGCCTGACCGCGTTACAGGTGATCCCCTGCCCCATGACCTCGGCGGCAACGGCTCGGGTCATGCCCGCCAGAGCAGCTTTGGTGGTCGAATAATCCACGCGATTCGGTGTGCCGCGCTCGCCGTATACCGACGTCATGTTGATGATGCGCCCCCAGCCGCGTTGCCGCATGCCGGGCAACACGCCCCGCACCGCGTGAAACGGCGCGCTGATATTGACTGCGAGCGCGGGATCCCAGGCCTCGGGAGGGAACGCATCGACAGGCGCGAAGTGGCGGATCACCGCGTTATTGATCAGGATGTCGACCCCGCCGCTGATGGCGGCGGATTCGAACACCAGGCGATCAACTGCGCGCGGGTCAGCCAGATCAGCCTTGTAATAGTGCGCCGTGACGCCATGATCGCGCAACGCGGCAAGTGCGGGCTCGGCCAGCGCTGGCCCCTCAAGGCTATTGAGCATCACCGAACAGCCGCGCGCGGCCAAGGCATGCGCCGCGGCAAGACCAATACCGCCGATCGATCCGGTGATCAGCGCCACTTTTCCGTTCAAGACTCTCATGGCATCCAACGCTCAGCCCACCACAGTGGGGGCGCAATCGTACCGGTTACCGGAGATGACGGGCCAGCAGATTCCAGAATCGATTTAGACGGGATCGCCGTCGAGCGCCTCGAAGCGGTAGTAGCGACTCCAGCGCATGAGTTGCTCATCTGACATCGCAAACATCACGCTGTCATCGTGGGACTCATGCGCGATACGCGTCCACGCAGGTACCGCCAAGGTGTCGCCAAATTGCCAGTCGAAGCAGTGGTCGCCAATGACCGAACGTCCCTGTCCTTTCATGACAACGAGGATCGTGTTGGCGCTGTGGCGAAACGGTCGGTTGCGCCACCCCGCTGGCCAACCATGAACCGTGAGCTGAATGGTTGGCATGAGTGGCGCAGGGAGCTGTACAGTGCCGCCGAACCAGGGGTCGATTTCGGCCTCGGACACCGCCTGCAAAGTGTCTTTCCATGCGAAGCGATAAGGCGATCGCAGGTCTTCTCGCAAAACGGGTTCGAAACCCTGTGGATGCTCGTCAAAGAACATCGGCTCGAGTAGATGCGTCAGCGGAACGTCCAGACCGTCAAACCAGAAGGCTTGCTCGTCCCCATCGTGCCCATGCCCATGCCAGCACCCACCAGGCGTCAGAACAATATCGCCGGACTCCATGGGGTGCTTGACACCGTCGACGACAGAAAAAGCACCTTGCGCTTCAAGAATGACCCGGAGCGCATGCGACGCGTGACGGTGCGACCGCGCCTTTTCGCCCGGAAGGATTGACTGATAGGCGCAGATCAACGTTCGCAATGTGGCGGTATCGTTGCCAGGGATCGGGTTGCGCATCACGAAGTTACGCCGCTCGGCCAGGTCTGTACCGATGAGTCGGCCTGCAGCCTGCATGCCCGATCGGGCATCCGCATAACGCCAATGCGCCGGCACGAAGGCAGATTGCATCTCGGGCCATAACAGTGGCTTGGCACGCGGAATCCAACCGGGGGTCAAGTGATACCGATCAATTTCGCGAATAAGCGCATCAAGCGTTGGCGCGGTGGAAAGCGTGTTCACTCGGGTCCCCTTGGTGGTGCGAACCTGACCAGAGCGGTAGGAAACATCATGCGCGGCAACTTGCAATGATTACCCCGATGACCTTTGAGGTGAATCAAGGCCTCCCGATCTGACGAGTCGGCAGTTTCCGGAATCGAATTGGAAGCGGCCGCAGTCGAGCGTTTACAGTCAGGGAGATCCCCTGCAAAACCAAAGCGACATGATGGGGCGATTTCCAGACCCGACGCAGATCGCGTCGGAATCCCAATTTTCGAGGAGATCACCTTCATGAACCTCATCAATCGTCGCGTCGCAGTCGCTGCGATCGCATCGTGCGCAGCGCTGCACGCCGCGAACGTCTGGGCCCAGGATCTGGCGGATCGCCCCATCCGGCTGGTGGTCCCGTTTGCTGCCGGCGGCGGCGTCGATGTGCTTGCACGCGCCTTGGCAGGCGAGTTGAGCAAGGCCATCCAGCGATCGGTGGCAGTTGAAAACCGCCCGAGCGCCACCGGGCAAATAGGAGCAGCAGAAGTTGCCAAGGCGCCGCCTGACGGCACGACGTTACTGATCAGCTCGGCAGCGTTTGGCATTACGCCATCTTTCGTACCCAAGCTGCCTTACGACATCCTGAAAGACTTCGAGTCGATCACGATCGTCGCCTCGACACCGCAGGTTCTGGTAGCACCGGTTGGATTCAAGGCCAACACCTTTGCCGAGGCAATGCAGATGGCCCGTAGTGGCACCTCGATCAACTTTGCGCTTCCTGGAAGCAGCGGAATCCAGCGACTTGCCACCGAACTGCTGACGGCCACCGCTCAGATCAATGTCAACAAGGTGCCGTACAAGGGCGCGGGCGCTGCGTTCACCGATCTGATTGCAGGCCGGGTTGACCTGATGTTCGACAACCCAGGCTCATCGATGGTTCATGTGCGCAGTGGCCGATTGAAAGTGCTGGCCACCACGGGGCTGACCCGTCTGTCTACCCTACCCGACGTCCCTGCAGTCGCCGAAACGCTGTCGGGATTCGAAGCACTCAATTGGTTCATCCTGACGGCGCCAGCCGGTACGCCATCGGCGCTGCTCGACAGATTGAATGCGGGCGTCGCCCAGGCGATGCGAACCGACGCGATGCGTCAGGTGCTTGAGCGCGACGGGCTCAATGCAGTGGCCAGCAGCCGCGCGCAGGCGAGCGCATTCTTGCGCAGCGAGTTTGCCAAAT
>Ga0169931_10011787_pt1 | contig 12231 bp, 12 predicted proteins | sample Kivu_15m_20L_FD_129675 | JGI IMG/M metagenome (GOLD analysis project Ga0169931, IMG submission 129675) | Freshwater microbial communities from Lake Kivu, Western Province, Rwanda to study Microbial Dark Matter (Phase II) - Kivu_15m_20L... | ecosystem: Environmental > Aquatic > Freshwater > Lake...
ATTTTTAAAAAATGAAGCTGTATATCCATACAGCTGAGGCTTTTTAGAGATTTTTAGCCAAAAATATGAAGTTAGAATTTTAATTTTTTTTAAAACTTTTAAAGATGGGATTTGGTATAAAATAGTATTATGTACTATAAAACCATTTATATATAACTCAAACAAATTTTTAGTAAATCTGGTTTTATTTTATAATGAAAAATATTTTAATAACTCGAAACAAAAAGCAATCAAGCGAGTTGTCAGATTACTTAAAAAAAAATAATTATAATGTTTTTATAGAACCTTTATTTTCAGTTAGATGTTTGCAGGTAAATCAAGATTTTGCTTTTTTAAACATAGATAAAAAAAAATGCTCACTGATAATTACTAGCGCCAATTCAATTCCAGCAATTTTGGCTATTAAATTTCCCAAGAGTGTTAAAATTTTTGCTGTTGGCAAAAAAACTGCGCAGAAGCTTGCTAAAAAAGGTTTTAATAATGTAGAATTTTCAAAAAAAAATTCGGCTCAATCTTTAAAAGAATTAATAATTAATTCAAAAATAGAAAAAACTGCTCAATTAATTTATTTTCACGGTACAATTATTAATTTAGATTTTAAAATAGAGCTAGGTTATTATGGATTTAAAGTTTATAATTTCTTATCATATAAAACCAAAGAAAATAAGGTTTTTTCAAAAAATTTATTAAAATTTACCAAGAAAAATAATTTTGATGAAGTTTTGATTTTTTCAAAAAACTCATTGGAGATATTTTTTAAATTAATTGAAAATCACCGCCTATCACCATATTTCTTCAATTCAACAATATTGTGCTTTAGTAAAGAAATTTATAAACTTGCTAAAAAATATGGTTTTCAAAAAGTTAAATTGTTTAATCAAAATAAAATTTTAAGAAATTTTTATGACTGATAATGTTCAAAATAACAGCGATATAAATAAAACTGATCAAGAAAAAATTGTTAAAAAAACAAAGCCCAGATTCATTTTAAAAATAGTAATTTTTTTGATAATATTGTTTTTCGGATATGTTTTATATGGTTCTATAAAACAAAAAATTTCTATATTTGATTCTGAAAAAAATATTAAAAATACCAATAGTAGTAATTCAAATGATAATTCAGAAATACTAACTCTTTCAGATGAGTATAAAGATCAAAATTTAGAAGCAATAGATAGTTTAAATCTAGCAGAATTAAAGGAAAAAGGTGATGAATTTATTTATCAAACTCTAATAAAAAATCAATTACAAATTGAAGAGATCAACGAAAAAATAAGGCAATTAAAAAATGATTTTAATAAATATAAAAGTCAAGAAAAAATCGCTAAAATTGCAACTAGCTATATAGCGCTTCGCGAGAAGATTTACGCGGGTTCTGATTATAGCGAAGAGTTAAAAAATTTTGAAATAAGTATAATTTTTGATGATAATTTAAAAAATAAGTCTGATAAGTTAAGAAAAAACCTAACTTCTTTTTTAAGTGATGAAAAAATAAATGAAAATTTTGCCAAAATAATTCCAAGTTTAATCACTAAAAAATACCAAAATCTTGGTAATGATGTGTGGTCAAAAATAAAATATAATTTATCAAAAATAATCATCATTAGAAAGATTAATAATGAAGATATTTCAACAATTGACGGCATGGTGTTAAAAATAGAAAATTTATTGCATAACAAAAAATATCAAGAAGCTCTAGATAATTTATTGCTACTTGATCAATCTTATCACGAAATAATCAAAGATTTTCTTGAGCTATTAAGTGCTTCAATCGAGGTAAGAAAAATTGATCAAGATATTCTTAATTACATCAAAAATTTAGTCTAAATTATGTTAGCGATTTTGTGGTTTATATTTCTTGTTGTCATCATTACTTCTGGGTTAGTATGGTTTCTTGACAATAATGGCTCGGTAATTATTACTTGGCTTGGTTATCAGATCACAACCGATGTTTTAACCTCTACCTTGTTGGTTTGTGCTTTTACAATTCTGATTTCTTTTATTGCCTATATTTTTACCAAAATTCTAGCAATCAAATTTCCAGCGTTGTTAAAGCTGATATTTAAAAAAAGCTATACCAAAAATCTTGAAAAAATAATTAAAAGACACAACCAATCATTTGAAATAATGTCACAATTGATGCTTGCTCTTGAAGTTGAAGATCAAGATTCTGCAAATAAATTATACAAAAAATTTTCTAATTTATTAAAAAATAATTCCATTAATAACTTCCTTAAAGCTAAGCTAGCTCTAGATAGCAACAGATTAGATGAATCAATAAAATTATTTTCAAAATTTCCTGATAATAAACATGCTAAAATTTTGATATTACAATCAAAATTTATGATTGCCAAAAATTCTCAAGATGATCTAAAAGCAATTACTTACGCTAAACAAATTATTGATTTAAAAAAAGATAATTTTGCTATAGCTAAAGAGTTGCTGGCTCTTTATAAAAAATGTGGTATGTGGAAAGATGCCAAAGAGTTGATAAATCAATATGGTAAAGAAAGGTTTGTAGAAATAATGCAAAATCGTGATCTTGCCGTTGTTAGCTCTGCTCTTGCTGTAGAGGCTCTCAGACAAAAAAAATATTTTCTAGCAATAAAGCATGCTAAAATTGCTTTAAAAAAAGAAAATAATTTTTTACCAGCTTTGGAAATAATTTTGAAATCTTGGATCAAGATGGGGGTTGGTTTTAGGGCTATATGGCAAATAAAATCAATGTGGCGAGAAACCCCGCATTATATACTAGCCCAGATTTATGATTTATATTATCGCAAAACTAGTTCTAAAAATCGTATTAAAATGATGAAAAAACTAGCATCTTTAAATCCTGATGATGCTTTGGGCAAAATTGCTATGGCTGAGGTTGCTTATCGAGTTGGTAATTTTGTTCTCGCCAAAGAATATGCTAAAAACGCTCTAGATCTTGAAATAACTCATCGAGCATATATTATACTGGCTAATTGCGAGAAAAAGCTTGGCAATGATGAAGAATATAAAAAAAATATTGCCAGAGCCGAATTATTGACTAAAAATAGCAATTATATTTGCAACTCATGCAATTATGGGTTTTCAAAATGGAGTGCAGTTTGCAATTCATGCGGAACCTATGATTCTCTTGATTGGAACAATTAATATTATTATGAAAGAAAAATTAATTAAAATTATCGAACAAGCCTTTAGTAATATATCACAAATAAATTCTAATACCCAAGGCGAAATTAGGGAGGCGGTTAATGAAGTATCAAAATTACTTGATTCAGGACAGTTGCGCATTTGTGAACAAGTTATTAAAGACGGCGTTCAATGTTGGCAAGTTAATCAGTGGCTTAAAAAGGCGGTTTTGCTTTCTTTTCGTCTCAATGATAATTTTCTTAGCAAACAAAAATCAGAATTTGGCAATTCATTTTCCTTTTATGATAAAGTTGCCTTAAAATTCAATGATTGGAATGAAGATAAATTTCGTCAAGCAGGATTTCGATCTTTACCGGGAGCTATTGTTAGATATTCAGCTTTTATTGCAAAAAATGTAGTATTAATGCCATCATTTATTAATGTTGGCGCTTATGTTGATGAGGGATCAATGATTGACAGTTGGGCAACAGTTGGTTCTTGTGCGCAAATCGGTAAAAATTGTCATATTTCCGGTGGTGTTGGTATAGGGGGGGTTTTAGAGCCTCTTCAAGCTAATCCTGTTATTATTGAAGATAATTGTTTTATTGGCGCAAGGAGTGAAATTGCTGAAGGGGTTATAGTTGAAAAAGGATCGGTAATTTCTATGGGGGTTTATATTGGAGCTTCAACTAAAATAATTGATCGCTCTACTGGTGAAATTTTTTATGGCAGAGTTCCGGCTTATTCAGTGGTTGTTCCCGGTAGCATTAATACTGAATCAAATAATATTAAAAACTTATCACTTTACTGTGCAGTAATTGTTAAAAAGGTTGATGAAAAAACTCGTTCAAAAACCTCAATCAATGATTTATTAAGAGACTAATAAAATGCAATTTGATATTAAATTAATAGCTCTGATTTCATATATTGTACTTAATTTATTTAATATTTTTATTGTTAGAACGCGCAATTCAAACATAGTTGCTTTGATTGCTTCCAATCTATTATTGTTGTTAATATTTGCTTTAGTGATTACTAATTATCAGTTGTTTAAAGAGCTTGCGGTAATGCTTATCATCTTTGCCTCGATAGTATTATTATTGATATCTGATTATAATCCAATATTTTCAGGTATTAATCAAAAATTAAATTTAATAAATATTTCTCATAATAAAATATTATTTTTAATGATTTTTCTTTGTTTTATTGCTTTATTTTTTGTAGCAAAAGAAATACCAAAAATTTCATCAGAAATTGCCAACTCATCATCGACAATTCAACTAAAATCAAATCAATCTCAGTTATTATCAAGATCACATCCAGCTCATTTATTGGTTGAAGAAGTATATTTTAAAAATACACCAAAAAGTTCTGTAGATATTCAAAACAAAGAATATCGCCAAGATAATCAAGAAAGATCAGCTCTAAAAAATAAAATTAAAAACAATATTTTGTTTAAAAGAATTACCGATATTTTGTTGATTATTGTAATTGTTATTAACTGTTCATTACTGCTATATTCAAGATGTTTCAAATATACAAAAAATTTGAATCTTCCTCAATAAATTTTTAGCATGTTCCAATGATTTATAAAATAATTCGACCTATAATTTTCAAATTAGATGCTGAAAATGCTCATGATTTAGCTATAAAATTTCTAAAATTTTTTCCACATTTAGCAACATTAAATGTTTTTAATCAAGAATTTGATAATTTGAATCTAAAAGTTTTTGATATTAATTTTGCTAATCCAATTGGTTTATCAGCTGGATTTGATAAAAACGCCGAAGCAATTAAAGCTCTTAGCAAATTTGGTTTTGGATTTATTGAGGCCGGAACCGTGACCCCCAAAGAACAAATTGGCAATGATAAACCACGGCTATTTCGCCTTGTTGAGGATCAGGCAATTATAAATCGATTAGGTTTTAATAATTTAGGGGCGGATAATTTTTTAAATAATCTCAAAAATTTTTCTCAAGACCAATCAAAAATAAATATTGGAGTTAATATTGGAAAAAACAAGGATACAATTGATGCGGTAGATGATTATATTTTTCTTTTAAATAAATTTTATCAACACTCTAAATATATCACTATTAATATTTCTTCTCCAAATACCAAAAATTTACGAGATTTACAAAATGAAGATCATTTGGATATTTTTTTACAAAAAATTTCATCACAAAAAAAACAATTAAAAGATAAGTTTAACAAAAATTTACCATTACTTCTTAAAATTGCTCCAGATCTTGATTTAGAACAGCAAAAGAATATAGCTCATATTGTATTAAAAAACCAAATCGATGGTATTATAATTAGTAATACCACCATAGATCGTAATCTTAATTTACAAAGCAAATTAAGCGTTGAAAGTGGCGGTCTTAGCGGTGCTCCATTGTTTGAAAAATCAAATCAAATTTTAAAAAATTTTTATAAATTTACTGAAGGCAAAATACCTTTGATTGGAGTGGGTGGAATTAAAAATGCTGAAGATATTTATAAAAAAATTAAATGTGGCGCTTCATTGGTGCAATTATATTCAGCCTTTATTTATCAGGGCTTTGGCGTAGTTGAAAAAATGAAAAAAGATCTCAGTGAATTGGTTAAAAAAGATGGTTTTGACAATATTAGCAAGGCAATAGGTTGCGAAGTACCGCTTTAACTTGAAAAGTTGTGCTTAAATAGAACGAAATATGAGTTTAAAAACCTTTGTTAACAGTGCCTACGCAATGATATGATTTTTGAGATAAAAATCTAGGCTAGAAAAAAACGTTCGACTTTCAATTAGATTAAATATATATTCAACTTTTCTTAATGTAGTATTTAATACCATTTCCCAAATTAAATATTATACTCGGATATTTATAAATTAAGTCTCATCTTTTTGGCTAAAAATCTCTAAAAAAATTTTTCAGTATTTTTTAAAGATTTTTATCTAAAAAAACGCGATCGTTGCCCTAGGGCGCGACTGGTAAAAATCGTGTCGAAAGCTTTAGCGCGACTGGTAAAAATATCTTGCTTAACTTATCATTTATCGGTGAAAATGATATAATAATCAGTAATCAATTTTAAAATCAAAATGCCAAATCTATCAAAATTTAGAGAATTAGGGCTTTCAGAAGCCATGCTTAATTCATTACGAAAGAAAGGTTTCGAAGAACCTACGCCAATTCAATCTAAAACAATTCCATTTTTATTAAATAACAAAAAAGATCTTATCGGTAAGGCCCAAACAGGAACTGGTAAAACCGCTGCTTTTGGAATTCCTATAATTGAAAATGTAATTCCTCAGCTCAAAAAAATTCAAGCATTAATTTTGGTTCCAACTAGAGAATTAGCTATCCAAGTTACTGAAGAGCTAAGCTCTTTTGCTGAAGAGCAAAAAACTGCTATAATTTCTATTTATGGTGGACAGCCAATTGAGCGCCAGATATCTCGTCTCAGCAGAGGTGTTGACATAGTTGTTGGCACGCCCGGTAGAATACTTGACCATCTTAATAGAAAAACTCTAAATATTTCAGCCATATCATATGCAGTTTTAGATGAGGCAGATGAAATGCTAAATATGGGCTTTATCGATGATATTGAAACCATTCTTAAATTATCTCCAAAAAATCGTCGCACTATTTTATTTTCAGCTACAATGCCTTCGCACATTGAAAAGCTTGCTAAAAATCATATGGCAGAATATGAAATAATTGCAGTTGCTAGTGATCAAATCAGCAGAGATAATATTGAGCAAATTTACTTTGAAGTGTCGCAATCAGATAAATTTGAAGCCTTATATAGAATCATTGATGTAGAAGAAAGTTTTTATGGTATGGTATTTTGCAGAACTAAGGTTGATGCTGATGAAATAGCTCATAAGCTTGCTAATAGAGGCTGTAGAACCGAATCTCTTCACGGTGATTTATCACAAGGCCAACGTGAAAAAGTATTGCAAAAATTTCGTAGCAAACAAATTACAATATTAGTGGCAACCGATGTTGCTGCTCGTGGCATCGATGTTGATAATTTAACGCATGTTATCAACTATTCCTTGCCTCAAGATCCTGAAAGTTATGTACATAGAATTGGTAGAACAGGCAGGGCTGGTAAAAGTGGAACTGCTATAACATTAATAACACCTTCAGAATATAGAAAATTAATTTCTATTCAAAAAATAGCTAACACTAAAATTACTAAACAAAAAGTTCCTAATATTGCTGAAGTAATTGATAGTAAGAAACAAAGAGTTAAAAAAACTATTAGCAAAATTATTGAAAAAGGCGGTTTCTCTGATTTAGAATCAATTGCAGAAGAAATTCTTGCTAATAATCCCGATTCCAAAAAAACTATTGCTGCTCTTTTGAAAATGGCCTTTAAAGATGAATTGAATGAGAATAATTACAATGAAATTCATGATATTGGTTCATATAAAAAGAATAAAGATTTCTATTATGATGATAGAGGTATTAGCGGTTATAGACCAATAGGCGATCAAGATAAAAGAAGTTATGTAGATCGAAAAGGAACTGCGCGATTATTTATTGCCAAAGGACGCAATGACGGTATGGATCCAAAAAAGTTAGTACAATTTATTGAAGGTAAAACTGGCGTAAGTCAGCGTCATATTGATGATGTCAAAATATTGGATAATTTTTCTTTTTTTGCAGTACCGTTTGAAGATGCAGAAAAGGTTTTACACGTTTTTCAACAGCAATCTGGTGGCAAAAAATCATTAGTTTCAAGAGCGAAGAAAAAATAATTGTAATTTTATTTAAAGATCGAGTTTGTTATAAATTAAAAGACCATCTTTATCTTAGTCCAACAATTTTATGAATCTGTAATGATAGAAAATAACCATTTTCTTCACAAAGTTTCAAAGCAAGCTTCAAATTATCGTGATTTTTTTGTTGGTTATACTCATCCATAGGTTGTACAAAAACCGGAATATTATATTTACTTTGGCCAAGTTCTGGTACTGAAGAATAGGCTATCTGATTAGCAGAGATAATAAATTTAAAATTATCAATTCTTGTAAGTAGATCAGGGCGAATTGAATAATATTTTAAATCAGAATCAGATGAGCTACTGTTTTTTTTGCTAGCCTTAGGTGAGCAAACAATTTTAACTGCGTTGGGAATATTGCGAAATAAGGTGCCATTAGTTTCAATTTGTACCAAGAAATTATCAGCAATTAATTTACTGCATAATTTTTCTATTGGCTGTCGTAAAGGTTCGCCACCAGTTATTACCACTAAATTTCTCACGCGTTTTTTAGCTTGATTTAATGATAAATCAATAGTTCTTTGCAAGATATTTTCTAATGAAATTTTTTCAAAATTATCAAATTCAGTGTCACAAAATTTGCAGGATAAATTACATCCACCTAGGCGAATAAAAACAGCGGGCTGACCAGCAAAAATGCCCTCGCCTTGCAATGTTGCAAAAATTTCTTGTACCTCTAAAAAATCACCATCATGAATAGCTGGCGATAAAATTTTATTATTTCCAAACATATGTAATGAATAAACATGTCGAGCACGACTGTAAAAAAAGTTTCGCTTGCGTTAGCACGACATTTTGTTAAAAAAGCGCTAAAAATATACCAAAATCTAATGTTAACAGCGCCTAAAGATTTCTTTCGCCAAATATTGCAGTTCCAAGTCTTATATAAGTTGATCCTAGAGCTATAGCGTCTTCAAAGTCAGCGCTCATTCCCATTGATAATTCTAATAAATCATTTTCATCAGCAATTTTTTTCAATAAGGCGAAGTAATTAGCGGGATGCTCATTGGCAGGAGGAATGCACATTAAGCCGATCAAGTTTAAATCTAAATTGCGACAGAATTTAATAAAATCATTAACTTTATTTGGTTCAATCCCTGATTTTTGTGGCTCTTCGCCAATATTTACTTGAATAAATATTTTAGGATTTTTGTGTTGTTTTTTTGTTTCTTTGGCAATTGCTAAGGCTAGTTTTTCACTATCTATAGTTTGAATGCAGTCAAATAAAGCTACGGCCTCTTTGGCTTTATTGCTTTGAAGGCGACCTATGAAATGCAATTCTATTTCTGGATTATTAAAATGAATTGTGTTCCATTTTTCCTTGGCTTCTTGAATATAATTTTCACCAAATATTTTACAGCCAAAATTAATAGCTTCGTAAATTTTTTCTGACATAATAGTTTTAGAAACGGCAATTATATTGATATTAGAGCTATTTCTATGATAAATTTTACAAGTCTGATTAATTTTTTGCCTAATTAAAAATAAATTTTTTTCAATCATGAATATTGAAATTTTGTTTGAGATAAAAAAATTTCCAAAATCAATTTATGCCAAAGAAAATAATATAAAAACCGTTTTTTTTACCGATGCCACTAAAATTGATGATATAGAAAAAATTATTTTGAATTTGCCAAAATATTCAGCAATTATTGTTAGAGAATATTCGCTTGATCTAAACAAACGAGAAATTTTTGCTAAAAAAATAATTAATTTAGCGCGTAAAAAAAATATTAAAGTTTTAATAGCAAAAGATATCTCGCTAGCACTTAAGTTGAACGCCGACGGCGTCCACTTTTCTGATTATGATCATTTGCCGGTTAATTTTTTTAATAAAAAATCTTTTGCAAAAAACTTTATTTTTAGCTTGTCATGTCATACTATTTCAAGCTTTATAAAAATAGTTAAATATCAGCCAGATTTTATTTTTATAAGTCCGATTTTTAAAACCACTAGCCATCTAAATAGTAAAATTTTTGGTATAAATAATTTAAAAAAAATTATCAAAATTGCTAAACAATATCGAGTAAAATCTAGCATATTTGCCTTGGGCGGTGTAGCAAAAGGCAATTTAAAATTAATAAGAAAAATGCAATTAAACGGTATTGGTGCGATTGATTTTTTTAATACAAATTTTAGTTTATGAAAATTATTCCGATAATTCTTTCTGGTGGCTCTGGAACAAGGCTATGGCCAATTTCAAGAAAAACTTATCCCAAACAATTTTTAGATTTTTTTGATAATAATAGTTTATTTGAAAAAACTATTTTACGTTTTAAAAATGATCAAAATTTTGCCAAACCAATCATTGTATCAAATCATCAGCATCGTTTTCTTATTGCTGAAAAACTCAGGAAAAATAATTTTTCTGCCAGCGCTATTATTCTTGAACCCTTTGCTCGTAATACTGCTCCAGCTATAACTGTTGGCGTTCTTGATGCAATTAAGAATAATGAAGATGCGATAATTTGCGTGATGCCTTCTGATCATTTAATTAAAAATGAAAAAGAATTTTTATCAAAATTAAAACAAGCTAAAAAAGCTTGCGAATTAGGATTCATAGTAACCTTTGGCATAAAGCCAGAGGGTTGTGAAACTGGTTTTGGTTATATTGAAATTGATCAAGAAAATAGAGTTGCTGAAGATATTTACGCAGTAAAAAGATTTGTTGAAAAGCCAAATAAAAAGAAAGCCAAAGAATTTATTGATAGTAAAACTTTTTTTTGGAATAGCGGAATCTTTATGTTTAAAGCTAAGCAATTTATTAAAATTCTGCGCCAAATTAATCCCCAGATTTATAATTTATGCAATTTATCATATCAAAAATCGCAAACAGATCTTGATTTTATAAGGCTTGATGACGAAGAATTTGCAAAATTAGATAATATTTCTTTTGATTATGCAATAATGGAGAAAGCCAAAAAGATTGCTATTGTGCCAATTGAGGTGTCATGGTCTGATATTGGCTCTTGGAATGCCGTTGCTAAAAATTGCCCTAAAGATCATAATAATAATAGTTTAATTGGTGATGTAGTGGTTATAAATACTAAAGATTGTTATGTTAATTCTAAAGAAAAATTAATGGCGGTAATTGGTGTTAAAAATTTGATAATAATTTCAATGAAAGATGCTACTTTAATTGTTAATAAAAATAATGCCCAAGATGTAAAAAAAATGTATGAAATTCTTAACGAAATGAAGCGCGAAGAATGCGGTTCTCACGCCAGAGAATTAAGACCTTGGGGCAGTTTTGAAATTATTGATATAGATCGCGGTTTTAAGGTAAAAAGAATAATTGTCAATCCACGCTCTTCTTTGTCTTTGCAAATGCATAACCATCGCGCTGAACATTGGGTTGTAGTGAAGGGTTGCGCCCATATAACTTGCGATGAAAAGCAATTTATTTTAAACGAAGATCAATCGAATTATATTCCATCTAAAACAAAGCATAGGCTTGAAAATAAAACCGATAGTTTTTTAGAAATCATTGAAGTTCAAACAGGGTCTTATTTGGCTGAAGATGATATCATAAGATTTAATGATAATTATGGTAGGTAAATGCAATTATTTCTAATAATTTTTTACAATCAAATTTTAATTTCTTTGCGAAAGCCATCAAAAATTTTGGCTAATTTAATATTTTTTGTAATTTTTGTTAGTTTTTTTGCAATAGTGTTAAGTCCTGATAAATCTCAATTAGAGCCTAATTTACTGGTGACAATAATTTTATTTTGTCTGCTATTTTCAATATTAGTATTTTCAGCAGATTTTTTACATCAAGATTATCATGATGGAACCGTAGAACAAATAATTAACGCCTGTAGTAATATTGAAATTTTTATATTTGCAAAAATGCTCTGCAACTGGTTAGAATCTTGCTTGATGATAATATTGATAGCAATATTATTTTTCTATTTAAATGATTTTAGTAGTAATTTTTATCTAAAATTTTTGTTATTATTTTTTATTAGTTTAAATATTAATTTTATTTGCACTTTTTGTGCTAGCTTAGTGATGATGAATAATTCAAGTTTGATCATTAGTATCATAGCTTTACCCTTGATATTACCTACATTATTAATAGGACATTTAGCAATTCTAGAGCAAGAAAAATTATTATTATCAATAATTGCGTTAACAATCTTTAGCGCTGGAGTTTCAGTGATTGCAACTGCAAAAATTGTTAAAATTGCTGTGGACTAATTTTTATGTTTAAATTATTGAAGTGTTGTAATACCAAATCCCATCTTTAAAAGTTTTAAAAAAAATTAAAATTCTAACTTCATATTTTTGGCTAAAAATCTCTAAAAAAAATTTTTCAGTCGTGGCTTATGCGAGCGA
>Ga0169931_10011789_pt1 | contig 12230 bp, 14 predicted proteins | sample Kivu_15m_20L_FD_129675 | JGI IMG/M metagenome (GOLD analysis project Ga0169931, IMG submission 129675) | Freshwater microbial communities from Lake Kivu, Western Province, Rwanda to study Microbial Dark Matter (Phase II) - Kivu_15m_20L... | ecosystem: Environmental > Aquatic > Freshwater > Lake...
AGTTAGAGTTTCCATGATCGATAAGGATATCACCAGGACTTAATAATGGCATCAGGGTTTGAATTGTTTCTTCAACGGATTGGGCGGGAACTACTAATTGGAAAATACCACGTTTTTGTTTGGTTTTGACCGCTTCAACTAAACTGGGTAAGTCAAGTGAGGCATGGGAGATATAACCTAATTTTTCTTGTTCTTTTAACTTATCGATGGAAGTCCGATATCCATAAGTTTTAAATCCTTTTTGAATCAATCTTCTTGACATATTTTCACCCATACGACCAAGACCAATAATACCAACATGTAACATACGTTAATGCTCCTTTAACTCTTATATTTTATCACGATTAGAGGTTTTCAAAAGTTCGAGATTCTTGAAGAAAGTTGGAAAATAATTCATCGATATTGTAAGTTTTTTTGGTTTGTAAGGCTAACGAAGTTGCATATGGTAAACCTGAAAAGTTCTGTTGGTTAATGTTGATGCCAATTCCAACGATCACATACGCCAATGTCTCATGAATTTGTTTAGTTTCAATTAACATCCCAGCTATTTTTTTTCCACCCACCATTAAATCATTAGGCAATTTATGCGTTGCGTGCACGCCAAATTTTGCTAAGAAATTTTGACAAACCTTAATGGCAACACTTTCAATCGTTTTGGTTTTGACTGATTTTTTTAAATTCTTAAATAAAAAAGACACGAGGATATTTTCATTTGGATTACTCATCCATTGCCTGGTAAATTGGCCCCGTCCGAACGTTTGATAGCGGGCCCTGATCACAGTTAAGTGAGGTAATGTTTTTTCGTGAAGTTTTAGGTAATTATTGGTAGAATCTATCGTTTCAAAAGTTAGAAGCTTCATGCCTTAACCAACCGCAACAGAAAATTTAGCTAAACAAACTAATTCATTACCTACATACGCCTCACCTTCAAGGAAGAAAAATCCGACTTTGCTATTTAATAATTTTACTTTTAAGATCAGCGTTTCACCAGGGACGACCCGACGCCGAAATTTTGCTTCTTGAATCGAAGCAAAATAACCAATTTTACCTTGATATTGGGGTGCAGTTAAGATACAAATAGCGCCGGTTTGAGCTAATGCTTCAACGGTTAAAACGCCTGGTAAAACAGGGTTATTAGGAAAATGACCTGGTACCCAAAACTCAGTCTTGAGGATATCTTTTTCAGCAGTCGTAGCTACTAAGGGTGTATTATCCGTGACGCGATCAATGAGAATGAAAGGTTCGCGATGGGGAATAATTTGTTTAATTTGATTCAGATTATATTTCATATTACCGTTTGAAGATTAATGCGGCATTTTGCCCACCAAAACCAAGGTTGATATTTAAAGCAACGTTGACTTTTCTTTTCGCTGGTTTTCCTAAAGTGTAATTTAAATCACATTCAGGGCCTAGTTCAGAGGTGGTAATGGTTGGTGGCACGGTTTGGTTTACTAAAGCAAGGATGCAAGCGATGGATTCAACTGCACCGGTTGCCCCTAGCATATGCCCCGTCATCCCTTTGGTACTTGAAACATTTAAAGCATAGGCATGAGGGCCAAATACTTTCTTAATCCCTAACGTTTCAATTCGGTCATTTAACGGTGTCGAGGTACCGTGGGCATTAATATAGTCGACGTCTTTGGGTTGAATATTTGCATCTTTAAGTGCTAATTCCATGCATTTACTAATGCCTTCAGCCGTTTCATCAGGCGCGGTGACATGGAATGCATCGGAGGTCGAACCATAACCAACTAATTCAGCATAAATCTTTGCTCCACGAGCTTTGGCGTGATCAAATTCTTCTAATATTAAAACCCCTGCGCCTTCACCCATGACAAAACCCGATCGTTTTTTATCAAAAGGCATACTAGCTTGCGCGGGGTTATCCCCACTATGTAAGGCTCGCATCACGGCAAAACCAGCAATCCCTAAAGCGTTAATTGAAGATTCAGAACCACCGGCAAAAGCCACATCCAAGTAACCATCGCGAATATACCGAAAGGCTTCACCAATCGAATTAGTGCTTGCGGAACATGCGGTGACAACAGGTAGATTCGGTCCTTTTGCTTTAAAACGCATCGAGATGTTCCCACCAACTAAATTGATAATGGCATTGGTTATAAAATGGGGAGAAACGCGATCAAGCCCTCTTGAAGTCGCCACTTGGGATTCACTCCAAATGGAATTTAATCCACCAATCCCCGACGTGACAAAGGTACCAAAACGATAAGGATCAACCGATTGAGGATTTAAAACAGCATCTTCATAAGCTTCACATGCGGCCATGATGCCCAAGACGATGACACGGTCTAATTTAGCTGCACTTCTTTCGTCGAGATATTTAGAAGGATCAAGGTGTTTAACTTCGGCAGCAACCTTAACTTTACTCGTTGAGGGATCAAATAAGGTGATCATGCCGATACCATTTGTCCCATTCATCATGTTTTGCCACATTGATGAAACATCATTACCAATTGGCGTTACGGCTCCTAATCCTGTAATTACAACTCTTTTTTTCATTATTCCCCTTTCTAATACATGGTCATCCCACCGTCAACAACAAACGTTTGACCGGTGATATATTGTGCCTTATTTGAAGCTAAGAAACTAACCATTTGGGCAATATCTTCTGGTAAACCAAAGCGTTTTAGTGGAATCATCGCGATGGCAGCCTCTTTGATTTGAGGCGACAAATTTGCTGTCATATTGGTTTGAATAAATCCAGGGGCAACCACATTCACCGTTAAATTTCGGGAGGCCATTTCTCGAGCGAGGGTTTTGCTTAATCCAATCACGCCTGCTTTTGCTGCGGCATAATTTGATTGACCAATATTGCCCATCATCCCTGCGACAGATGCAATATTGATGATACGACCTTGACCGGCTTGCATGAGCGGTTTTAATGCATATTTACACATTGCCCATACGCCTTTTAGATTGGTTTCAATAACGCGATCAAATTGAGATTCGCTCATTCTTAACATTAACGTATCATCCGTAATTCCGGCGTTATTAACAACAACATCAAGTCTTTGATAGGATTCAAGGGTTGCTTGAATTAACTTTTCTGCTTCCGTCACTTTACTTAAGTTAGCTTGAACAGCGAGTGCTTGACCACCATTTGCTTGAATTTGCTTCACTAAATCTTGTGCAGCTTGCGCCGATGAATGATAATTGACGACGACAATAAAACCATCTTGGGCAAGTTGAAGGCTAATTGCCAAACCAATGCCAGTAGCCCCACCTGTCACAATCGCAACTTTCTTTGCTTCAATCATGCGAGAAGCTCCTTCACTAATGATAAATCTTTTTGCCCGTTGTATGAGTTTATTTTAGCATCTGGAAGAATCTTTTTCACTAATCCTGCTAACACATTACCGGGGCCGATTTCAATAAAAGTATCGATTTGTTGAGCTGATATATAGCGAATTGAATTTTCAAATTGAACAGATGATTGGACTTGTTGGACTAAATAGAGTGGCAAGTCTGTTAAATGAGGCAGGGGTTCTCCTGTCCAATTAAAAACCATGGGTGTTTGACTTACTTGAAACTTGATGGATTGCAAGACTTTGCTTAATTGTTGACCGGCATCGGCCATTAATGGTGAATGAAATGCACCTGAAACATTAAGCGGAATTGCTCGTTTCGCACCATTGGCCGTGGCGAGCGTCATGACTTCTTTCACCGCAAGTTCATGCCCAGAAATAACCAATTGACCAGGACAATTATAATTGGCGATGATGACTTGATGTTTGGGTTTATTGACTTGGACACAAAGCGATTCCAAAACGGAAGTCGATAAGCCAATAATGGCAGCCATCATCCCAGGATTAGATCGACTAGCCGCTGCCATCGCATTTGCGCGAACTTGGATTAATTGTAGGGTCGATGTTAAATCGAGATGGCCGGCAATATGTAACGCGGTATATTCTCCCAAAGAGAAACCGACTAAATACTGAGGATTGAGTGGCAGTAAAGTTTGTAATTGTCGGTAATATAACAGGGAAGTTGCCAATAAAGAAGGTTGGGTAAATTCAGTCTGATTTAAACCTGACACTTCACCATTCAATATCTTTTTTAAATCAAAATTTAAATGCTGTTGAATCGTATTGAAATAAGTCATTAAGGTTGGCGTTTCTTCAATCGCAGATAAACCCATTCCCAAGGATTGAGCCCCTTGACCTGCAAACAAGACTGCCAATCTTTTCATAGATTAATTAAAGCACCACCCCATGTCAAACCTGCGCCAAAACCAACCAACATGAGTTTACTTCCAGGAAGCAGAGGGGAAGATTCAACATATTCATCTAATGCGATTGGAATCGAAGCGGCAGAAGTGTTGCCATAATGTTCAAGATTCAAAAAGAATTTATTTAATGGTAATTTTTTAAGTTCTGCGACACCTTCAATGATTCGATAATTTGCTTGATGCGGGATAATCTTAGTCACCATATCCAAGCGACTGCCATCAAGTTCTAATAACCGATTAATGGATTTTTCAATCGCATTAATGGCAAATTTAAACACTCTTCTGCCTTGCATTCTCAAGACTTCTTTGACGGATAAAACATCTTCCATATCACCTTCGGAGGCAGTATAAAATGAGACGGTTTGATGCGCTTGGCCACGGCCAATTAATAAAGCCCCTGCCCCATCGCCAAATAAAATACAGGTGTTGCGATCGGTATAGTCCATGATTTTAGTAAGCGTTTCCGCCCCAATAATCAGAATGTGGCGATACTTTGGACTATTTAATAATGCCGCCCCAACTTGTAAAGCATACACAAAGCCAGTGCAGGCAGCATTGATATCAAAACAAGTGATGTCACGGTGATTGAGACCCAAGCGTGCTTGCACGACTGCTGCCATGCTAGGAGAAGCATAATCTGGCGTTATGGTTGCCACAATAATGGCATCAATTAATTCTAGATCAAACTTTGCTTTTTGAATTGCATTCAAAGCAGCTTGATACGCTAAATCTGCTGTAGTTTCACCTTCAACTTTATGCCGAGTTTTAATCCCCACACGCGTCACAATCCATTCATCGGTGGTGTCTACCATTTTTTCTAAGTCGGCATTGGTAATCAAAGCTTTTGGTACATATTTACCAGTACCTATCAGCTTAACGGTTAACTTATTTTCCATGATTTTTCTCCGATTTTGATTCTTCAAATACACCAAAAGCTCTAAATTTTTTTTCGCGATTTTTCAATAAATTTTCAGGGGTTAACTTGAATAATTGTTTCAGGTATTTTTGCAGTAGGATTCGCAGTTGCGATAAGCTAAACTGAATATCCTCGTGGAAACCACCTTTTGCTTCTGGAACAATTGCATCGATAATGCCAAATGATAATAAGTCATCCGCCGTTAACTTCATTAAAGCGGCAGCGGCTTTTGCTTTGGTGGAGTCTTTGAACAGAATTGAGGCAAAACCTTCTGGAGAAATAATTGAGTAAACGCTATTTTCAAGCATCAGTAAGGTATCCGTGACGCCAATCGCTAATGCGCCACCCGATCCACCTTCAGAAAGGACAATGCCAATCATGGGTGTTTGGATGGCAATCATTTCGAATAAATTAAAAGCAATCGCTTGGGCTTGTCCGCGTTCTTCTGCACCGATACCAGGATAAGCTCCAGGGGTGTCAATAATGAAAACAATCGGTCGATGGAATTTTTCAGCTTGTTTCATCAAACGCAACGCTTTTCGATAGCCTTCTGGGTGAGGCATACCAAAATTTCTCGCGATCTTTTCATCGGTAGTCGAACCTTTTTCTTGGGCAATAACGGTTATCGATTGTCCCATGAAGGTTGCCAAACCACCGATTAAGGAAGTATCATCGCCAAATTGTCTATCACCGTGTAATTCAATAAAATCAGGAAATAATTGCTTAATTAAAAAAGAAGCGGTGGGTCGCTTTGGATGCCTTGCCAGTCTTACTTTTTCCCAAACTTTTTCTTCAATATTATTCACGAGATGGTTCTCCCTTTTGCCCATGGAATCTTAATAAATGAATTAAGGTTTGTTTTAATTGCTTTCGTTCCACCACCAAATCGACTTGGCCATGTTTCAATTGAAATGCTGCGGTTTGAAATCCTTCTGGTAAATCTTGTTGAATGGTTTGTTTAATGACTCGAGCACCAGCAAAACCAATTAATGCACCATGTTCGGCAACGATAATATCACCCAAAGAAGCATAACTTGCCGCTACACCACCGGTTGTTGGATGGGTCAAAACGGAAATAAACAAACCACCGATTTGATCAAACTTCTTCAGTGCTGCGGACGTTTTGACCATTTGCATCAAAGATAATATTCCTTCTTGCATTCTGGCACCACCACTCGCTGAAAAAATAATCAAAGGTAAATGTTCTTGACTTGCAAATTCAATCAAACGTGTAATTTTTTCTCCTACGACAGAACCCATGGATCCCATCATAAAAAAAGAATCAAGAACGCCAATTGCGATAGGAAAACCTTGAATCGAGCCTCGACCAGAGATAAAGGCTTCTGAATGGCCAGTACTTTTCTTTGAGATTGCTAGTTTTTGATCATATTCAGGCATGGATAAAGGATTTTTGGATTTTAGATTGGCGTTATTTTCGCTAAATGAGTTTTCATCCAAAATTAACTGAATACGATCACCTGCATTCAATCGGAAATGAAACTGGCAATGAGGACAAACGGATAGATTTTCTACTAATGCTTTTTGATATATGGCAGAGTGGCATTGTTCACATTCAATAAACAAACCATCCGGAATGTCAATTTGATTTTTTGGGATTGGTTTTCCCGCAACTTTCAAAAAAGTGCGAAGTTTAGGTTTTTGCTTGGCAAAAATATCACTCATGCATATCCTTTATGCGTTCAAGGAATCTCGCAACAAACCCGGTATCAACATTACCGGATATAAATTCTTGGGTGTGAAGGATTGAATAATGAAATTCAATATTGGTGGTAATGCCGTCGACCATGAATTGCTCTAAAGCAACAAGCATTTTACGAATTGCTTCTTTTCTTGTCGGTGCATAGACAATAAGTTTGGCGATCATCGAATCGTAAAATGGAGGCACTTCATAACCGGGATAAATGTGTGTATCAATTCGTACACCAATACCACCAGGCATAATTAATTGTGTTATTTTTCCTGGTACAGGTCGAAAGTTTTCTTTCACGTCTTCGGCATTAATTCTACACTCTATTGCATGACCATTGATTTTAATTTGACGCTGTGTAAAGGGTAATTTTTTACCTAAAGCAATCTTAATTTGCTCCTTAACTAGATCAATACCAGTAATGAATTCCGTGACCGGATGTTCAACCTGAATTCGGGTGTTCATTTCAATAAAGTAATAATTTAAGTTTTTATCAACAAGAAACTCAATGGTTCCAGCATTCACATAACCAACTGCCTTTGATAGTTTAACTGCTGCCTCACCCATCTTTTTTCTTAAGCGATCATCGACAACTGGAGAAGGCCCTTCTTCAACCATCTTTTGATTGCGTCTTTGTAAAGAACAATCTCTTTCGCCTAAATAGACACAAGCACCATGACTATCACAGAGAATTTGAATTTCAATATGCCGGGGGTTTTCAATATATTTTTCAACGTATAAATTTTTATCGCCGAAACTTGCTTCTGCTTCCATAGAAGTACGATTAAAAACGTCTCTAAATTCCTTCTCAGACCGAATAATTGAAATTCCACGACCACCGCCACCAGAAGTCGCCTTGATCATCACAGGAAAACCTACTTTTTTTGCCACATTTAAACCTTCTTCAAGGTTTTCAACAATGCCCTCAGAGCCTTCAATCACAGGTACACCAGCTTTACGAGCAATCGCCTTAGCGGAGGCTTTGTCACCGATTTGACTAATCGCGTTTGCGGATGGACCAACGAATTTAATGCCACAACTGGCAACAATTTCAGCAAACTGTTCATTTTCTGATAAAAAACCGTAACCAGGGTGAATCATTGTCGCCCCTGTCGCCAATGCAGCGGAAATGACACTATTAATATTGAGATAACTATTTTTAGATTTTGCTTCACCAATACAAATGGATTCATCGGCTAATTTGACAGCCATCGTATCGCGATCAGCAGTCGAATAAACGGCAACCGTTGGAATCGAAAGTTCCTTGCAGGCCCGAATGACCCGCACTGCAATCTCCCCGCGGTTCGCGACGAGAAGTTTTTCTGCCATTTTTACTCCTGGGGTCGAAGCGAAATAACGACTTGGTTAAATCCAACCACATCGCCATTTTTACAATTAATTTTTTCAACCACACCGGAGAAAGGCGAGGCAATTTCATTCATAATTTTCATTGCCTCAACAATACATACGGTTTGGCCCTTGTTCACACGTTGACCAATCTTTACAAAAGGTTCAGATGTCGGTGAACTCGCTGCATAATAAGTTCCAACTAAAGGCGAAGTTACATCTTTTAATAGAATGTCCTCTGTTGGTTTGTTAGCGACGGTATTTTGTGCCTTGACATTAACATTAGGTGGTAAGATTTTTGGATCATTGACTACCAATGATTTAGGTTCTGAATTGGCAGTTTCTTTTAATTTTGATAATGCAATCTTAAAAGTCCCATCCTCGATTGCCATGGTCGTTAATTTGGACGACTCAAAATACTTAATTAAGTCTTGAACCTTTTTAAAATCCATAAAAATTATTTATCTTTGGGTTTAATAAAGTTAACAATATCACCGATTGTCTTTAGTTTTTGGGCCTCATCATCAGCGATTTTAACTTTAAAGGTGTCTTCTAGCTCCATGATTAATTCAACAGCATCTAAAGAGTCAACGTTCAAGTCTTCTCTTAGTCTCGTTGAATTATTTACTTTTTCAGGACTGACTTTAAATTTTTTTGAAACAACTTCGCGAATTTTTTCTAAAACCATAGAAAGGTCTCCTTTAGTAGTATGCCCCTATGTTATCACTCCACTTAATTATGTCAAGTTATCCAATTTTTTAAAAAATCCACTTAATATCTTGTTGAAACCTTGATTTTATTGATTGAAAATCAAAATATGATAAAATAAATTTTGAAAAGAGGTCTAAATGGCTAATATTAAGTCACAAACCAAGCGTATTCAAACCAATCTTAAAGCAGAGGTCCATAATTTTACGTTTAAGGCCAGTATGAGAACGGCAATTAAGAAAACCAAAGCTTTATTAGATAAAAAAGATCTAAATGGGGCAAAATTAGCATTAAATTTAGCAGTTAAATTAATTGATAAATCAGTTGCCCATGGCATTCAAAAGTCCCAAACCGCCGCCAGACAAAAATCTAGATTAATGAACTACTTTAATCTTCAATCCAAGACGTTATTCAAATAGTTTTGTTTAACTTTAGCCAGTTTTTGTTGTAAAATTATCGTAATGAAAACTAAATTATCCTCCCCTTCTAAAGATGGCTATTTCATGCCTGCAGAGTTTTCCACACATGATGGAACATTGATGCTTATGCCATATCGGGGCGATGTTTGGCGTAATCAAGCAAAAGAAGCCCAAGAGGTTTTTTTAAAAATTGCTAAAGAAATTGCAAAATTTGAACCAGTTTTCATCGGTGTCCATTTTACCATTTGGCCACAATTCGAAAAAACCAAAAGTAAAAACATTACTTTTTTTCAAGTCGATTACGATGATGCTTGGGTGCGAGACACCGGTCCAACCTTTATCAAGAATAATCTCAATAAATATCGCACGATTGATTGGCAGTTTAATGCTTATGGTGGTAAAGAATTTGGCCTTTACTCACCTTGGCAACTGGATGATGCCTTAGCACAAAAACTTTCAAATCGATATCAGGTTGATGCGTATCGTACCGAAGATTTTGTCATGGAGGGCGGGGCTTTCCATGTTGATGGTGAAGGTTTAGTGATGGCAACTGAATACAACCTATTGCATAAAGGGCGAAACCCCAAACTTACTAAAAAACAAATTGAAGCTAAACTTTTAGATATGCTCGGCGGTAAAAAGATGATTTGGTTACCACGAGGCATTTATAATGACGAAACAAAAGAACATGTTGATAATGTTGCAACCTTTATTGGCCCTGGACATGTGCTTGTCGCTGAAGCCGTTGATCCTCGCGATGCACAGCAACCATTGTCTCAGGCTACAGTTTTGGCTTTAAAATCTCAAACGGATACGAATGGAAAGCCTCTTAAGATCACAACAGTGGTGATGCCAAAGGCGATTCATCGCACCTATTTTGAGTCTGCTGGTTTGACACCGACGCCGACAAGTAAAAATCGACCGATGAATGAACGTTTAGCTGCATCGTATTTAAACCTCTATTTTGTCAATGGTGCTGTCATTGTTCCAAAATTTAATCAAAAGACCGATGACATCGCCTTCCAACAACTAAAGGATGCGCTTCCTGGTCGAAAGATTATTATGCTAGACACCAAAGAAGTTCTTTTAGGTGGCGGTAATATCCATTGTATTACACAACAAATTCCTAAAGGGGTCTTATAACCATGCGGCAAGTTACGATCAGTGCCATTCAAATGGCAATGACCGATCAGCATCAACACAACCTAGACGTGGCTACTGAGCTCGTCAAACAAGCCGCTAAACGTCGGGCTAACATTATCTTACTCCCTGAACTTTTTATGAGTAAGTATTTTTGCCAAATTGAAAATTATGATCATTTTGCATTAGCAAAGCCTTTTGAGCACAATCCTGATTTAGCTTATTTTCAAAAACTAGCAAAATCGTTAAATGTAGTGTTGCCAATTTCTTATTTTGAAAGAGCCAATCAAGTTTTCTTTAATTCAATCGCAATCATTGATGCGGATGGTACTATTTTAGGGCAATATCGCAAAATGCACATTCCAACCGGCGAATCCTATCAAGAAAAATTTTATTTCACACCGGGTGATACCCCATTACAAGTATTTAAGACTAAATTTGCCAAAATTGGCGTTGCGATATGTTGGGATCAATGGTTCCCTGAAGTCGCTAGAATTCTTGCCCTAGAGGGTGCAGAATTACTTTTATACCCGACTGCGATTGGTTCAGAACCAACATTACCCGTTGATTCGCAGCCGCATTGGCAGCACACGATGATGGGCCATGCTGCAGCTAATCTTACCCCATTAATTGCCGCTAATCGTGTTGGCAAAGAAACCTATGGTCAGCATGAAATGACTTTTTATGGGACGAGCTTTATTGCTAATTATGATGGAAAAATTCTCCAACAAATGGATCGAATTAAAACCGGTGCAATCGACCATACCTTTGATTTAGAAGTTATCGATAAAATGCGATATTCTTGGGGGGTGTTTCGTGATCGTCGCCCCACGATGTATCAACGGTTGCTTAAAAAGTAGTTTTGGAAAAATTCACAATCCACCAGCTTAAGGCCTCCACTTTATCTTGACGGCCTTTTTTAATTCTTTCATCCAATTGATCTAAACTCACTAAAACTTGATGGATGCGCTTTAAGGGAAAACGTTTTTTGGCTTGACTCATTAACCGCACTCTAAACTCATGAACTTTGAGAGCTTGACCTATTTGATAAGTATCATTACCTTGATCAAGTAAATAGGTGACTTTTGAAAATAATTGAAAATGTTTTGCCAGCATACTAATTAGGACGGTAGGTTCAATTTGCAAGACCATCAAATCCTGGTAAATTTTTAAAGCCTGCTTAAGGTTTTCAGCCATCAATTGATTCGTTAATTCAAATACATTATCTTCTAGATTAGGTTTGACCATCATCGAGATGGTCTTTTCCTCAATGTTTAAGCCATAGACAATTAATTTTTGAATTTCTTGATAAAGTCGGTCAATATCAGGATAAGTAGCTTCGATTAACCTCGATAAAGCTTTTGGCGAAATCGTTGCCTTATGCGATTTAATCCAATCCTGAGCAAGTTGATAGGCCTGTTCTTTACTAGGAACGTCTAGATGCTGCCATTGTTGATGCTTAATGATTAATTTTGGAATGATGAGCCGTTCATCAATTTCACCTTGATACAAAAAAACTAAATCGATGTCATTATTTTTTTGTTTAAGTAAGGTTTCTAAAGCCTCTTCATCTTCTTTTTTATAAAGAGATTGACGATTATTTGACTTTCCAAAAAAAGGCGCTTGGGAAACGATGGTGACCTTTTTCTCTCCCCATAAACTTGGTTGGAGCACTTCTGGTAACCATGAGACCATCGGTGTTGAAGAACCATCCACTTTTTCAATGATCGTGGATAGCGCTAA
>Ga0169931_10011791_pt1 | contig 12229 bp, 9 predicted proteins | sample Kivu_15m_20L_FD_129675 | JGI IMG/M metagenome (GOLD analysis project Ga0169931, IMG submission 129675) | Freshwater microbial communities from Lake Kivu, Western Province, Rwanda to study Microbial Dark Matter (Phase II) - Kivu_15m_20L... | ecosystem: Environmental > Aquatic > Freshwater > Lake ...
GTGAACTTCCGCCTCGGACGCCGTTTCTTCGTTTTCTTCTTGTTCGTTTCCGTTGCCATTGGGACACTCCTTGCGCATTATTACGCGTTGGTTGGTGTCCACCAAACGGGGGGAAGGTCACTCTGCCCGCGTGTCCAACTGCGAGAGATGCGCTCCTCTCCATCGCTCGCCTCGGCGGGCACCTCAAGCGATACGGTGAGCCGGGATGGATCGTTTTGTCACGCGGTTACGAAACGCTTCTCACGCTCACAGCAGGTTGGCGTCTCGCGCGATCGGAAAAGATGTGACGAATCATGAGACACGGGTCAGACCTGGGGCGTGATGGCCTCGTTCGCGCACATTGACCAGACGCCGTTCACCGAACGCGAGCGTTCACTGATTCGCGTAGGTCTGAATCTGGTCATGGCCTGGCACGTTGTGTGGGCCGCGAACAATTCGTTCGGCCGGATATCTCCCGAAATGCTGGCCGGCGCAGCACAGGTTTACGCGCACGCCAGTTGGCTCGCCCGGACAGGATTTGCCCTGGGCCTCATCGGCCTGGCCTTGCAGGCGCATCGTACACGGCGGCTGCCGTCCATTCGGGTGCTCACTCCGTGGATCGCGCTTCACGTTTGGTACCTGGCGATGGCGTCGGATTTTTCCGCCTTGCTTGTCGCTCAGCTCGGACACTCGCTTCAATATCTGGTTTTTCCGCTGAGACTGGAAATGAACCGAGAGCCCACCGATTCGACCCGAGGCTGGCTCAAGCCAATCGCCAGTCTGGCGACCTGGACGATCATCGGCATCGCGGTGTTCGAGGGCGCCGAACCGGTTTTCAACGCCGGGTACTATCTTGGAGGCGGCACGGGACAGTTTCCTGCCGTGATGTCGACCGCGCTCATCACCTGCATCGGCATTCATCACTATTTCATCGACGGCGCGCTGTACAAGCTGCGCAATCCTGAAGTCCGAAGGGCACTATTCGCGCACCTTCCCCGCAGGTGATCCGCGACCATTCGCAAGACGATTCGCAACCATGCGAGACACAAGCGCCGGACCGGCGAAACGGGTTGCCCTTTTGGATTCTTTACGCGGCCTTGCCGCCGTGGCTGTGACCTGCTCTCACCTCACTGACACCTTTCCGGACTTCCCTTCGCAGGCCGTACTCAAGGAGCCGGGACGCCACGGCGCGCTGGGTGTGCAAATGTTCTTCGTCATCAGCGGATTTGTCATGCCGTGGGCGCTCTTTCACGCCCGCTACCAGACGCGTGACTTCGGACGCTTCGTCCTCAAACGACTCATGCGCATCGACGTTCCGTGCTTCACCGCGCTTGCCATCGGCATTCTCCTTTGCGCCGCCGTCGGACCTCTTTATCGCTGGGATACGCCGCTCTCGAAGATCACCTGGCTGCAGACGATGCTTCATGTGGGTTATCTCAACCGCATCTTCGCAGAGGACTTCTTCAACGGCGTGCTGTGGAGCCTCGCCGTCGAATTGCAATATTACCTGCTGCTGGGGCTTCTCTTTCCTCTACTCATCGCCAAGGAGCGCTGGGCCCGCGTGTTTCCCTATCTTCTTCTCGGCGGGCTGGGGTTCATTGAAAATGCGCCGGCCTATGTATTCCGCTTTGGATTCCTGTTCTTGATGGGCTTCGCGGTTTTCCAACAGCGCATTCAGTTGATCTCTCGCCCTGCCCTTTTCACGTTGCTGCCGATTCTCACCGTGGGTGCGGTGTACATGGAGAGCACACCGCAAGCGCTGGTGGGCCTCGCAACGGCGCTTGCGATTGCGCTCGCAGGAGATCGCACGGGACCTTTGCCTCGACTCGGAAAACTCTCGTTCTCCCTTTATCTCATGCACGTGCCGATCGGGGTCCGCGTGGTGCAGCTTGGATTGCCCTACGCCTCGACACTTCTGCTTGAGCTCGCGTTATTGCTGGTGGCTTTCGTGGCGTCCGTCGGGGCAGCCTGGCTATTGTGGCGCCTCGTCGAAACGCCAGCGCTGGAATGGGGCAGCCGCATCAGGTACGCCACTGCCGACGAGAACGTCAGCCAACCCGGATGATCGTGTACCTGAGCGTCTTCGATCGCCTTCCCGGTCAAAACTGACCGGCAACACCAAGCACGACGCCACTGGCGTCGACCGCCAACATCGGAGCCGCTGCCGACATTGACTTCTTTTCGGCGCGCTCTCGTATCGTGTCGTCGAGGCGGCCGTAATCCAAAACATCCCAGACGACGACTCCGCCGAGCGCGAGGATGGTGAGAAGCGGCGCACCCTCCAAATTCATCGTTCTGTCGGCCAGTACGGCGCCGCCAAGCAACGCCGTCCTCGTCAATCCCGAAAGCGTCGCGTAACCCGCCTGTCCGCTCTGGTAGTAGCCCATCGACACACCCCAGGTAGCAGAGAACCCGAACAAATCTCCGAGGGTCGCGATCTGCCAGGTCGGCACGTCTGTCTTTCCGCCTGGCTCAATAATCGTGGAAAAGAGCGCGCCCGCACCCGCGGGGAGCACCACGCCCCAAAACGCAGCTCGCTTGGCGGCTTTCACCTCGCGAGCGCCCTCTGGAGGATTCAGCACAACAATGCGCTGGGTTGGCGGCTGCGCCGCGGCCGGCTGCAGTCCATGGGCGTACCGCGCACCGAGTTCGAGGTCGGTGGCCAGCAAGGTTATGGCCGCATGAAGCTGGGCGCCTCCTTCGCCGGCAAATACGTCCCCGATGCGATCTCACAGGCGAGCCGCATTCCCACGACGCTTGCAGGGTGACAGAACGGCCACGCGCGGGGGACGGTTCAACGACCGGCGGCGCGAACTACGGCCCCGGGGCAGGCAAGATCCACTGTTTGGGTCCAAATCCATCACGCACAGCACCCAAATCAACCTTGGGATCGATCAGTCGTTGGGGAGGACGGCCGTTGAGTACCACAAACACGTCCGCAAAGATCTGCGTGGGATGTCCGGGACGATCGTGAAGTTGTTTCAGGTGATGGGCGAACAAGAGCAACATATCGGGCTGCGTTGCCATCGCCTTTTCCTGTGCCCTTGTGAGATATCGACGGTTGTCGACAAGGATACGCGTATCGGCGTTGCGTACCGTGAATTCCGCGGCGCCCATCTTTTCCATCAACATCACGTTCCAAGCAAAGCGATATCCCTGTTCATGCCAAAGCACGTTGCCCTTGTAAAAATGTTGGCGCAGCGGCAACGCCAGCTGAACGATCGCAATCACGATCAAGGTTGCCCAGGGCACAGGCGCTGAACGTGGTGTCTCGAGGGCAGGCAGACGGGCGGGCCAGAAGCGACGTGGCCAGTCGGGATTGAGAAACAACAATGAGGCTGCCAGCGAATCAAAGTAACATTTTCTGACGCATTGCATTCATCCGGTGGGCCTCCGAGGCCCTGCAAAGCTCCGAGACTACAGCGCGATCTTGTAGTCGATCGAAACGTCGAGCGAGATGCGCTCGCCCAGCTCCTTGGGCGGCGGCGCGAAGGGCTGTGCCTTCTGCAAGGTCGCAAGCGCAGCACGCGCGAGCACCGGCACGTGGTCGCCGCGCACAACGGAGACCGAGATCACGCGACCATTCTTGTCGATCGCGAGTCGCAATACAATGATCGCCTCGAGGCCCTCTTCTTCTGCCTCGGGTGGATAGAAACGGTTGTCGTCGATGCGCTTGCGCAGATGCTCGCGCAGGTACTTCGCAAGCCAGGCGCGACGGGTTTGCTCGTCGAGAACTGGCGGCGCTATCGCGCGCTCGGGAACCACGACATTGCCGGTTCCCGACGCGGAGCCATTCGCAGTACCAACCGTCCCGTTGCCACCCTCGGCAGCGTCGCCGGTTGGAGACCCACCGCCCTCGGAGGCCTCGCCTTCGGCTTCTGCCACGACGTCCGGCGCTGGCGCCTCAGGTTGTGTGACGGTTTCGGCAACGACCGGTTGTTCAAGGACGGGCACCGGGGCCGCGACGGGCTTGGGTGCAGTGGCGGGGCGCGGACGCTTGACGGCGGCTGCGGGTGCCGGAGCGAGCGCCACCTTGTCGATGGTGGGCATGGTCAAAAGCGACAACGTCACCGCGGGAGCAGCAAGCTCATCCACGCGCATGAGATCGCCATAGACCGCGTAGCCCAGACCAAACAGGTGCACCACAACCGCAACACCAATGGCAGCCCGACGACGGCGCTTGACCTGAGGGTTCGGCTGGCTGTGGATAAAAAAGTTCGCGAAGCGTTCCGGTGCAGGTCCAGGCACGCGCACGACCGATGCGCCCGCATCCGCCGATTCTGGCGGGGGCGAAAAGGTCGTGGGGGTTGTCTGAACAGCTTCCATGTCCGGAGACCGAAGGGCGATCTTGATAATCAATATCAGAATTCTGGGTGTCCAGGGCAAGAAACTAGAAGTTGACTTTCATTCTCAATAAGGCTAAACAGGAGAAATCGCAGTGATAACGCTTCTCAATTTCAATTGAGAGACCCGTAACAAGGACCCCGACCATGACCCCGAATCGCAAAAGCCTCACCGCATTCCCCATCATTGCCTTGCTCGCCTTCGCCGCACCGGCCTGCGATGACGACAACGGAAAGCTCCCAGGCGACCCGGACGCCGCCGTGGACGGGGCCGTGGGTGGTCAAGGTGGCACAGGCGGCACCCAGGCGAGTGATGCGGGACCGTTGCCTGACAGCGCGTCCGGTGGATCACCCGGAGATGCAGCGCTGCCGGGCGACGCAGGCAGCGGCACGGGAGGCGCAGCGCCGGTGGTCAATCAGATGGCCGCGTTGATTCGCTTCAATGCAGACGGCACGCCTGACAACACCTTCGGAACGAACGGCGTCACCCGCCTCGATCGCAACGCGATGGCAAGCACCGCCCTTGGCTGGGACGTTCAGAAGAACGCCGCCGGCGAGCTCTTCGTCTTTGGTCACGAGACCGCCAGCGGCCGCAGCGATCTGGATCGCTACGTTGCCAAGTTAAACGCCAACGGCGTCCTCGATACGACCTGGGGCGAAACGGTCAACGCGGCCAAGACCGGGTACCAGACGCTCAACATCGCCAACCTGACGGACAATGTTCGCGCAGGCTACGTCGATTCGATGGGACGGCCCGTCACCTTCGGCTACGCCTCGTCGCCGACGGGCGTTGGAACGATGGCAGCCAATGCGTTGGTCATCGCGCGCCTCAACACCGACGGCAGCTACGACACCACCTTCGGCGTCGGTGGCGTCTTCAACTACAACCCTTTCAACAAGCCCTTCCCAATGCAGTGGGGCATGGGTGAAGCGTACGGCGGTTTCGAGCAGACCGAGGGCGCAAACGCTGGCAAGTACGTGACCTGTGGCTACGGCCGCTCGGCTGCGTCGGGTCAGGTGAACGTGGTGGCGTTCCGTCTCACACCGACCGGCGGCTTCGACACAACCTGGGGAACCAACGGCATCGTCGAGCTCGACTGGGACGACAACTTTACCAGCGCCGGAACCAACGATCGTTGCCGCAACCTCACCCGCTTGCCCAATGATCGCACCCTGATCGTCGGCAGCTACGAATCACCCGCAATGAAGGTGAACCCGATGGTGCTGGTTCTCGGCGAAAATGGTGCACTCGACACGACCTTTGGCACGGGCGGTTACCGTCGCAGCATGGGCAGCGTCGCCGCGCGCACCGACGAGTCGTACCACGGCACGGCGCTGTCCCCCGACAAGAACACCGCCGCTGCGGTTGGTTACTCTGCGGGTGGAACCGGGCTGAACGACGACAGCCGCATCCTGCTCTTGCCGATGGGCGCAGGTACGGCGATCGAAAAGGAGATCAAGCTGTCGGAGACGCTGAACGATCGCCTTGTCACTGCCGCATATGACGCACAAAATCGCCTGGTGGCAGCGGGCTTCATCGCGGTGGATGGTGGCGACACGGCCTTCGTGGTGGCGCGTTTCACCGCGACGGGTGATCTCGACACCACCTTCGGTACGGGCGGCATCGCCAGCCGCAATATCGCGGTCGGAAAAGGCACCGCTGAAACGGCGCGTGGTATCGTCATCCAGAACGACGGCAAGATCGTGCTCGTCGGCAATCTGCAGGAGTGATGACCGTGAAGTGCCAGCAACCCAAGTTTGTTTTGTTGTCTCTGTTGACCGGAATCTCGCTCGCGGGTGCTCCGGGTTGCGAAAAAACAAGCTCTGGGTTTCTGGACGGCCGCGATGCATCGACTGGACCCGGCCCCGTCACGCGCGATGGTGATATTGTCACCCCTCCGGCGCGAGATGGGGACGTGGCCGATGTCCCTCCGGCTCCGACGTTCAGCAAGCGCGCACTGATTGAGGCGATCGCGACCTGTACGGCAGATCGCTATCAGGCATTTCAAGCGTCAGCGACCGTTCTACAAGCCCGTATTACGGCCTATGCCGGAACCCTGTTGCCCGCCGATCTAATCGAAGCACAGAAGGCCTGGCGGGATGCGATGGCGCTCTGGCAAGAAGCCGAGTTGTTCCAGTTCGGACCGGCGGGGCTCGACACCGCGGCGAACACAGCGGGTCTTGGTCTGCGTTTGCAGATCTACAGTTATCCTGCCGTTTTTCGCTGCGGCATCGATCGTGGGATTGTCTCTCAGGCCTATGGCGCCGCGACCTTTCCCACCCTTCTCGTCACCGTACGTGGACTGGCCGCGCTTGAGTACCTGTTGTTCTACACAGGTGCGAACAACCAGTGCGCTCCAGGCGACTTGATCAACAAGAACGGCACCTGGGCAGCGATCGACGCGCCTACTCTGGCCCGCCGTCGCGCAGACTACGCCGTGGCCGCAATCAATGATGTGATGACGCGTCTGTCTACATTGCTTGCAGCCTGGAGCCCAGGTGCGGCAAATTTCAGGCGGGACTTCGTGATGGCGGGCGCCGGTCAAAAACCCTTCGTCACCGAACAGTCCGCACTCAACATCGTGGCCGAGGCGATTCTCAACTACACCGACCACGCCATCAAGGACGACAAGGTGGGTAAGCCGTCGGGAATCGACCTCGATTGTCTGGCGCCACCTTGCACGGACGCACTGGAATCGCCCTACGCGGTGGCCTCGACCGACAACCTGGTGCACAACCTGCTGGGCCTGCGCAGGATCTTTAACGGATGTGGCCAGGATGGCGCGGGACTGGGCTTTGACGACTGGTTGCGCGCGGTGGGCCGTGGAACGCTTGCCGATCGCATGGAGACAGCGCTTTCCGGAGCCCTGCAATCGGCGCAGACACTGCAACCGCCGCTTGAGTCGGCGATCCTGGTGGCGCCGATACCGGCTGCGCGCGTACAGGCATTGCACACGGCCATCAAACAGTTCAACGACCCTCTGAAGTCGGAGATGTTCTCGGCGCTCGATCTCGTGCGCTCGACGATGGAAACCGACAATGATTGATGCCTGCCCACGATAAGCCAGTACGAGGACTCCACCAGCCGATCGACATCGCCTGGCTGGCCGCGTTTCGAGTGCTCTTCGGCGCCCTCATGCTCATCAGCATGCTGCGCTTCATCGTTTACGGCTGGATCGACGGCATCTTTGTCGCACCCAGCTTTCACTTCCGGTACTGGGGTTTGGGCTGGCTGCCCATGCCGGGTGCATTCGGTACACACCTTTTGTTCTGGGTGCTCGCGCTGCTTGCCGCGTCGGTGATGTTGGGACTGCTCTATCGTGTGACGGCGCCCGCGTTCGCGCTTGGCTTTGCGTATCTGCAGAGCCTCGACGTGACCATGTACCTCAACCACTATTACCTCGCGACACTGCTGGCGTGCATGCTGGCGCTGTCGCCTGCGCACCGGGCCTTCTCGCTGGACGCGCGCTGGCGAGGCCTCGGCGCGACCCATGTGCCTGCGGTGTGGCTGTGGCTGCTGCGATTTCAGATCGGCGTCGTCTATACCTTTGCGGGCCTCGCCAAGTTGTATGGCGACTGGTTGCTGCACGCGCAGCCCCTGCAGATCTGGCTGGGTTCACGCACCGAGCTGCCTGTGATTGGACCGCTTCTGTCGCATCCGCTGGCGGCACCCTTCATGAGTTGGGCGGGCTTCTTGTTCGACACCACCATTGTGTGGTGGTTGCTGTGGCGCAAAACCCGGCGCACGGCGTACGCGCTGGTCATCGCCTTTCACGTCGCAACAAGCGCCCTCTTTCCGATCGGGATGTTTCCGTTCATCATGATCCTGTCGGCGCTGGTGTTTTTCGATCCCTCCTGGCCGCGCGCCCTGGCATCGCGCCTCTTGCGTAGGCCGCTGTCTGGCAACCTCCCCGTGACCCTCTGCACGCCGCAGTGGCCCCGTTTCGCGCTGGTGCTGGGTGCAATCTACTGTCTGTTCCAGCTAACCTGGCCAATGCGGTATCTGTATTACGGCGGCAATGTCCGCTGGCACGAGCAAGGCATGCGCTTTTCCTGGCGCGTGATGGTGCGCGAAAAGAACGGCAGCGTGACCTTTCGCGTGCGGGATCCGAAGACCGGACGCGAGGGCGAGGTCAGTCCACACCGCTATCTCACACGCCTGCAGGAAAGCGAGATGTCGAGTCAACCCGATCTGGTGCTGCAAATGGCGCATCATATCCGTGACGACTTTGAACGCCGCGGGTTGGGTTCCGTGGAAGTGCGCGCGGACGTGCTCGTTTCCCTGAACGGACGCAACAGCAAACGGATGATCGATCCCAACGTCGACCTGACGCAGATCCGCGACGGACTCGGCAAGGCGACGTGGATTCTCCCCGCCCCCGACGAGCCGCCACCGCAGATTCGTGCGCTTGCGCGGTGAAGGGGCTCAGAACGACGCGCGGATGCCGACCTGAAACCAGCGCGGTGGATTGGGACGCGCACCGAACGGCCGCCGCGACACGATCACCTGTTCATTGAGCAGGTTGCGCAGGTTGGCGTAAAGCACAAAGGGGCCCTTGATCCGCACGTAGGCGGAGGTGTCGATGACGGTCAGCGCGTCCGTCGCGAGCACCTTCGAGAGATCTTCGCTGCCCGCCAGCTCGCGCATGGCCGAGATGTGATTGACGCTCGTGTTGAAGCCGCCGCGCGTGTGTTCCAGACCCAGACCCAGGTTAAACGTATGACGGGGAACGTAGGGCATCTCATCGCCTTTCAACACGTTCCCGAAGAGGGGATCTTCCGAGTTGAAGGTCTGACCGAAGCGCGTGCGCGTGTAGGTATAGGCAACTTGCAGCGGCACCGTGAACGCGCCGAGGCGCGCCTCGTAGCGCAGGAACTCCTCGACGCCCCAGATCTTCGCCTTGCCCGCGTCGTACTGACGGTCGAGGTTGATGTCGAGACAGCCGCTCGACAGGGTGCAGACGTCGGTCAGGTTCGTGTAGTCGTTAAAAAAGCCGATCGTCTCGGTGTGAAAACGGCCACGGGCGAAGCGAAATCCACCTTCGTAGTTGATGCTGCTCTCGGATCGCACGGATGAGCCACTGCCCGGTGGTGGTGGGCTGAATCCACGGTGAACGCCGGCAAGCAGACCGAGGCCGGGGAGAATCCCCTGATAGATCCCAACACCAGGCATCACCACGTTCACGCTGCGCTCGGTGAAGGTGCCCTTCATCTGATCTTCGAAACGGGAGTGTATGGTCTCCACACGCAGCCCCGGGGTCAGTGTGGTTTCCTTGTAGGTAATCGCATCGCTCAGGTGGAACGCACCCGCCACGGTCGAGGCCTCATTCAGGGCGAGCAAGGCGGTTGGTGTTCCGGCGGCAATCGGCTTGCCGGCCTGCAAGAGGTAGGTGTCCTCGGTGTGGCGACGCTCGATGCGATCGTAATGCAGACGCGCGCCCGCCTCGATGCGGTGAGAGACGGGGCCGGTCTCCACATCGTAGCGCAGCACCGATTGAATGCCCTGTGACACGAAATCGCGCTGGTTCGGGCCGATCAAGATGCGCTCCGCGGCGTTGCTGGAATCGACGCGACCGTTGAGCAGCTCGTTGTACACGGCGTTGAGCGGACTGGTTGGATCGTTGGGATTGGCCAGAACGTTGAATGCCGAGGCGCCCGCGAAGCCGTTGAACTTGCGCCACGAGCGCGACAGATCGTGCCGATAGGCGTTGGTTGTCACCGACAGCTTGGGCGAGAACTCGATGACGTGGGTCAGCACGGACGCCGTTCGATGCCACTTCATCAGATCTTGCGCGGAGGCATCGTAGCGACGAAGCGGATTGGCGCGGAAGTCCACATCCGACAGGCCCAGATACGTTTCGTGTGATTCCTCGTCGCCGTAGGAGAGCTTGAGCTCAACCCGGTTCTTGATGTCACCTATGGGCTCAAAGCGATAGTAGCCCTTCCACATGATGTCGCGGCGATCCATCCCCACGTCGCCACCCGAGTCGAGCTTCTTGAAGCCGTCGTTTCCCAGCGTGATCCCCTCGATAACATAACCCGTCTTGCCGTCGTTGGCGCCAAAGTGGGCGTGCAGCTTGCGGTAGCCGTATTGCCCGCCTGCCATGTCGATGGCGCCCGAGGTAAACGAGGGCACCAACCGTGTCACGTAATCGATTGCACCACCCACGGTCTGAGGTCCGTAGCTGATCGAACCCGGGCCCTTGATGACCCGCACCTGATTCATGCGGGTTGTGAGCGGAAAGTAGTACGCAGCCGGTGCGGAGTACGGTGCGGGCCCAAAGAGCACGCCGTCCTCCATCAACGTGACCTTCTTGGAGCGATCCGAGTTCACGCCACGCAAACCGATGTTCGGGCGCAGACCGATGCCATCCTCGCCGCGCGTGTAGAGGCCCGGCACCGACGCGAGCACCGCGTGGGGATCGTCGTAATCCATGCGCTCCATCTCCTTGGCCTTGAGCACGTGCGCTGAGCCCGCGGTCCGCGTGACCTTGGTTCCAACGACGGTCACGTCGACGGCCATCGGCTCTTCGGGAGCGACAGGCTTCACCTCGGGCGGCGGTACCTCGGTGGGCACCGGGATCTCTGGCACTGGAGCGGCAGCCTCAACCAGAACCGGCGGGGGGGCCTCGGGAGCGGGAGGCGTCTCGGGTGCCGGGCGCTCGGGCGCGGACTCGGCGGGCGCTGGCGTAGCTTCGGGCTCGGCAGCCGGAGCGGCGGCGGGCGTCTCGTCTTGCACGGGTGGCGTTTCGGTCTGCTCCGCCGCTCGGGCGGAGGCCATGTTGAGCATGACGCAAACAGCTATCGCGGCGATTTTCGGGTGCTTCACGCTGGCAATCATAGTGAAGTTGAGAATCATTACCACTAAGAAGGCGCGAAAAGTCGCTGGTCGGCTATTGGCAACAACGCGCTGCGCCTCTGCTCAGGGCAGCGGACACTGCGCCGAGGGCGTGCCGTAACCGAAAAGCACCCGACGCAGCTCTGTGCCGCCCGGACCCGAAACCAAGGTCCAGTTGATCCCATCGGTCGAGCGGTAATAGCGGTTCGAGGACGACATCCGCTGAATGCCGACGTAGGTACCCTTGTCGCTGCGGGCGATCGCGTGGATGACGGTGCTGTTGGGCACAAACGTCTCACGCTTCCAGTTCTCGCCGTCTTCCGACCACGAGCCATGGTTGCCATTCGGCATCCAGAACCGGTCGCCGACAAAGCTCAGCTTGCCCGTGGCCGTCGCCGGCAGCTTGCCCATCTGCCAGGACATGCCCTTGTTCGCGGTCCTGCACCATTCGCCGTTTCTGTGGATGGCGACGAACACGTTGTTGCCGTACGCGAAGCCGCCCTCCTGGCCGAGATTGCCGAAACCGTTCACCAGCCCACACCCCGCAACCGTGCGCCACGAGGCGCCACCGTCGAAGCTGTAAGTCGCGCCGATATCACCGCCGCCGCCCATCGCGAAGGCACCGCCACCGGCTTCACGCAGGTTTTCGTTGTAGCTCGGCGCCTTGCAGTTGCTCCAGGTTTTACCATCGGTCGAGGACTTGCAGCCACCATAACCGCCGATGCTGACGAACTTCGGCGAAGGCATGTCGAGGTATGCAAGGCCACCACCAGCACCCGCGACCGAGTGTTGCGTCCAGTCGACACCGTTCGTGCTGACCTTGGCAGAAACGGGTGCGCCCCAGCCGACAAGCAGGACGAACACGCCGTTGCCGTAGGCGAAACCTTTCTCGGTGTAGGGCGAATGATCTACGTTGCGATTCTCGAGCGCGTGGTTGGCGATCCAGGTTCGGCCATCGTCACACGAGGTGACCGTCCGTGCGCCGTGTCCTGCAGCGACGAACATCGGGACTTTTCCGACTGGCGGCGGCATCGTGGTCATCGGCGTTCCGCCGCTTCCCCCTGTGGTA
>Ga0169931_10011792_pt1 | contig 12229 bp, 8 predicted proteins | sample Kivu_15m_20L_FD_129675 | JGI IMG/M metagenome (GOLD analysis project Ga0169931, IMG submission 129675) | Freshwater microbial communities from Lake Kivu, Western Province, Rwanda to study Microbial Dark Matter (Phase II) - Kivu_15m_20L... | ecosystem: Environmental > Aquatic > Freshwater > Lake ...
GCCGACTATGAAGTGGTGCTACAACTGAAACCCGATGATGCCCGTGCCCTGCACAACAGGGGCCGCAGTCGCATAGCGTTAGGAGAATACCTGGCAGCCCTGCGAGACATTGACCGGTCCATTGCACTACAGGCCGGAGTGGCACAAGCCTTTTTTGACCGAGGCAACATACAGGTAAGGTTGGGTAAGGCATCGAAGGCGATAGGTGATTTCGAGGAGGCCCTGCGCTTGCAACCAAACATGGCCGATGCATACCACGGGCGCGCGGTGGCAATGAACATGATGGGCGCCTATGCCGGTGCGGTGGTGAGTGTGGATCGTGCCATTGCCCTTAAAACGGCTAATCTGGCCGATGCGTACGTGGTGCGCGGCACTTCAAACTTCAACCTGAACAAAGCCGAAGAAGCCATAATGGACTTCGATATGGCCCTTCGAATCGACCCGAAGAACAGCCCCGCTCTCGTGAACCGCGGAAGCGCATTCATGAGCATGGGACTGATTCCTGAGGCCTGTGCTGATTGGAAAAAAGCTGCGGAGGCAGGTGCCACTGATGCCTCGGAACTGGTGAAGGCCAATTGTGGGGAGTGAGTCTCCTCCTCACCATCTGATCAGGATGATTCCGATTAAGACAAGGAGCACACCGATCAACCTCGACTTACTGAAAGATTCCTTGAAAATGAGGTGGCCTCCAATGGCCCCGAATGCAACGGACACCTCGCGCGCCACTGTTACTCGGCTGAGCGGGGCGTAGGTGAAAACATGCAGGATTATGGCATAACTGATCAATGCCACCACGCTGATCATGGCCACGGGCCGCCAGAGCACCGTGACGGTATGAATGAGTTCATCTCTCCGGTTGCGCAACACGTAGGGTAGGAACACAAGCCCTGAGATGATCTGAGTGGCGTTGAGCAGCACAATTGGATGCACATGCTGAACAGCCAGTTTATCGAGAACCGTGTACGACCCGATGAGCGCTCCGCACAACAACGCCAGCCCGATGCCCTTTAAGCGTGTGGTGTTTCGGTCTCTTCGGTATGACACCAACGCCACCCCTGCAAAGGCCAGCACCATGCCAGTGGCTGCAATGCGCCCAAGTGTCTCACCAAAGGCTAGCACGGCCGCAGTAACAGCCAATGCGACTCCACTACCCCGCAGTAGCGGGTACAGTGTACTTATATCGCCATGGCGGTAGGTGAGGTTGAGCACATAGCCATAAACTGAATGGCATAGGCCCGTGAGCAGGATGATAGGCCCAACGGTTGCCCAGTCTGTCTGCTGGCTGAGATTCATGATGGCCCATGGCAATCCCAGAAACCAGCCTACAACAAATGAGAGGTAAATGATGCTGTAGTTGCCGCTATAACGCTTAGCCATCAGATTCCATGCGGCATGCATCAATGCCGATAGAATGACAAGGCCGAAAGTGAGAATATCCACGAAGGGCGAAGGTCGGGAATAAGAACGCAAACGGCCCTGTGACTTGAATAGAGTCACAGGGCCGAGTCCGGATGCCGATTCACTTTTTGAATGGCATACTAATCAAAGTCTTACTTTCCTGTTTCACGCTTGAGTCGAACAAAGGTTGGGCCCCTACGAGTTCCTGCATAAGAGTGATATCCTCAAGGTTCGGTTTGCGGAAGGCCTTGTACTATCCGCAGAAACCGGTCATAGTAGCCTCTGCTACTTTGGGAAAAAATTTCACTTCGTAATACGGATGAATGATCACATCGCATCCATTCTGTTTCATGGCTTCATGCATGGCACCTTCTTTAGCTGATGCTTCGGTGCCTTTGTAGGCACGGTAAACTGCATTCACTTTTCGAGAGGCATCCACTTCGACATCAACCATCAATGGACTCTCAATCAAATGAGTATTACTCACTTCTTGCCTGTAAGCAGTCCTTACAGTGGTGGTGCATGAACTAAGAGTTGAAATAGCGACAAAAAGAAGAATTGTTCTCATGTAGTTGGTTTTTGATTCAGCTGCCAAAGTATCACTCCGTTTCCGAGTGATCAATGACGAAAATCAAATTCTAAGAACCCGATAAAATCCTGATTATCAATGCGCTTCCAGCCAGTTCAATCCAGTGTCCATACTCACTACCACGGGCACTTGAAGCGGAATCGCATTCACCATGCACTCATGCACGAGCGGTTTCAGAACGTCCAACTCGGTACGGTGAGCATCGAACACCAATTCGTCATGCACTTGTAGCAGCAGGCGCGAGCGGAGTCTTTGTTCCTTGATCGCCTTGTGTACGCGGATCATGGCCACCTTGATCATATCCGCAGCCGAGCCTTGAATGGGTGCATTGATGGCGTTGCGCTCGGCAAAACCTCGCACCGTCTGGTTATTGCTGTTGATGTCCCTAAGCACCCGCCTGCGTCCAAGCATCGTCTCTACATACCCCCGCTCTCGGGCCTTGGTAATGCTGGAATCCATGTAGTTTCTGATACCCGGGTACTGAGCAAAGTAACTGTCGATGATTTCGCGGGCCTCGGTGCGACTTATGCCCAGATTCTCGGCCAGTCCGAAGGCGCTCTGTCCGTAGATGATGCCGAAGTTCACGGCCTTGGCCTTGCCGCGTTGGTCGCGGTTCACTTCTTCCAAAGGCACTCCGAACACCTTGGCTGCCGTGGCCGCGTGAATGTCTTGATCCAAACGGAAGGCCTCCATCATGTTCACATCGCCACTCAGCGATGCGATCACGCGCAGCTCGATCTGCGAATAGTCGGCCGATAGCAGCACAAAATCCTCATTGCGCGGCACGAATGCCTTGCGCACCTCGCGTCCACGTTCGGTGCGGATAGGGATGTTCTGCAGGTTGGGGTTGTTGCTGCTCAGTCGGCCCGTGGCGGCAACAGCCTGATTGAAACTGGTGTGGATACGCCCCGTGCGCGGATTGACCAGCGTGGGCAGCACATCCACGTAGGTGCTCTTCAGCTTCTGCAAGCCACGGTAATCGAGCATCTTGGCCACGATCGGGTGCTTGTTGATCAGCTTCTGCAAAACATCCTCGCTAGTGGCATACTGACCTGTCTTTCCCGTTTTCTTGGCCGATGGGTCAATCTTTAGGTGGTCGAAAAGCACCTCGCCCAACTGCCGCGGACTGTTCAGGTTGAATGGCACCCCAGCCAATGCCTGGATCTCATCAAGCAGCGAGACGATATCCCCTTCCAGTTCTTTCGACAGGCTGTTGAGAGCACCCGAGTCGAGTCGGATACCCTCGCGCTCCATATGGCTGAGCACAGGGACCAACGGCATCTCCACATCAGTGAAGAGCGTACGCGCCCCAGCCTCATCGAGCATGGGGTCGAACACGTGTTTGAGACGCAGCGTGATGTCGGCATCCTCGGCTGCGTACTCCTTGATCTGCTCCATGGGCACATCGCGCATGTTGCCCTGACCCTTGCCTTTTTTACCGATCAGCTCTGTGATGCTCACCGGGCTGTACCCGAGATAAGTCTCGGCCAGCAGATCCATTCCGTGGCGCATGTCAGGCTGCACCAGATAGTGCGCCAGCATGGTATCGTACAAACGGCCCTTCAGTTCAATGCCATAATTGGCCAGAATGCCGATATCGTACTTCAGGTTCTGCCCAACGATTGTCTTCGTGATATCGTCCCAAAGGGGGGCGAATTCCCTCAAAATGTTTGTGGCTTCTTCTTTCCCTTCGGGAAATGGCACGTACCACGCCTCGCCTTCTTTGGTAGCGAAACTGGCCCCAACGATGTCCGCATCGAGTGTGTCGAGGTCGGTTGTCTCGGTATCGAAACACACCTCTTTGGCGGCCATCAGCTCGGTAAGAAGCAGCTTGCGTTTCTCAGCTGAATCGGCTAAAAGGTAATTGTGTGGCTCGGACTCAATGGTGCGATAGCCATGGCTGCTGGCATCGGACGCAATACTTGTAACCGAATCATCTCCGCCCCCGAAAAGATCCATCTGTTCAGGGTTTGCGGCCGGCTTCGGTTTCGGTACGGGTATGGCCTGCGATATCGCCACTTCCTCACCTAGGACCCTCCGCGAAAGGGTGCGGAATTCCAATTCAGAGAATAGTTCCTTCAGGAGATCGCGATCAGGCGCTTCGAGGATCAGATTGCCTTCATCTAGGTCGATGGGCGCATCGGTGATGATGGTGGCCAGTTTCTTCGACAACAAGCCTTGGTCAGCGAACTGCTCCACATTCTCCTTCAACTTGCCTTTGAGCTGGGCTGAGTTAGCAATGAGATTCTCGACACTACCGAATTCCTGCACCAGTTTGATGGCGGTCTTCTCGCCCACGCCCGGAATGCCGGGGATGTTGTCGACCGCATCGCCCCACATGCCTAGGATGTCAATCACTTGATCGGGTCGCTCGATTCCGTACTTGGCGCAAACTTCTCTCGGCCCCAGCACCTCTGCCGGATTGCCCTGTTTACCAGGCTTGTACATGAAGATCTTGTCCGAGACCAACTGGCCATAGTCCTTATCGGGTGTCACCATGTAGGTGGTGTAGCCGTGCCGCTCGGCTTTTTTGGCGAGAGTACCGATCAGGTCATCGGCCTCGTAGCCGGCCAACCCGATCACCGGTATACGGAACCCTTCAATGAGGCGTTGGATGTATGGTACAGCGGTACGGATGTCCTCGGGCGTTTCGGCCCGATTGGCTTTGTAATCGGCAAACTGAGAGGTGCGGATGGTCTCGGCACCTACATCGAACACCACCGCTATGTGCGAGGGTCTCTCCCTTTCCAAAAGATCCAACAACGTGATAGCGAAACCGAACACCGGACTGGTGTTCACGCCTTTGCTGTTCACCATTTTGGTACCGCTGAACGCGAAATAAGCGCGGTAGATCAAGGCAAACGCATCGAGCAGAAACAGCCGCTTGTCTTCTTTTGGGTCTTGAAGGGTCATAGGGCGAATGTAGGTCGGGGGACTGCGGAAGGGAATAAATCGAGAGTCGATTCGAATCAGAGAGCGTGCACGGACAGCGCAGCGCTCAGAACAGGGTGTACACGAACGGGGCGATTGCCGAGCCACTCACCACGGTGACAATGAGGCCGAGCAGCAGCAGAAACACCACGATGGGCGCCAGCCACCATTTCTTGCTCTGCTTCAGGAACGCGATGATGTCAGCAAGGCTCTCCATTCGGGGGTTTGCGGCAGGGTGTCTATGACAAGGCGGCCGAAGGTACGGTTGCCCGCTTCGTTCCAGTGGCCATCGAGGGGGAAGAACAGCTCGTTGTCAGGGCAATGTTGACGCATTCTCTCGGTGAATGTGACACACCGTATCCCTATCCCATCGCAAGCGCTCAGGCAGGCATGATCGCCCAAAGGCAAGGGCAGAACGCCACTGCCGTAGCCCTGCCCTACCCTTTGCATGAACTGGCCCGCCCCGGCACAGATGAACGGGCGGTTGGGAAGGCTCAGCACCACCAGTCCTGCGCCTGTCCGGTTGCACAGCTCTCGCATCTCGGCCAGATGATCCTGCAAGCGCTGGGTACCCTTCTGGCACAGAGCTGAGGCCGTGTCAGTCGCATCGAGGTAAAGGTTAGGGTAATGCACCGCATCGAACACCAGCGATGGATTCAGCCTACCCTCAAGAAACACCTTGCGCACATATGAAGGCAGCGCATCGTACCGCGCTCGCTTGACGCTATCGGTCAAGAAGATGCCGAAGTTGTCGGCCTCGTACTGCCAGCGGTCGTGCAAATCAATGGTAGCTCGGAAACGGGTGAGCAGGTTCGGGTACAGATTGTAGAGGTAACGCTGGGTCTTTTCGCGCAAGGTCTCTCCTGTATAATTCGGCATAGGCAGCTCCGGACGGCCTTCTTCCTCGTATGCCACCATGCGCATGAGCTGGTTCAGGTCGTTGGCCTGCAGGATGCAAACCACGACCAGGTCGGGTTTTAGAAGCGGCAGAGCCTTACGCAGCAGTTGCACATGATCGCCCGGATGAGCACCGCCCCGGCCAAGGTTGAGCACTTGCGCATCGGTCTGGGCCGAGTCGAGCATCTGCACCCACGTGGCGGCATCGGGCACACCCCAACCGAATGTGAAACTGTCGCCCACCACTAGCACCCGTTTCCCTTTCTTTTTGGGGTCGATATCAGGGCCACGGAACCCGAGGTTATTGATGCGCACACGGAGGTCGAACTCATCGGTGGTATGAACGGCTGTGCTGTAGGGCGGGAAGAGCAACGATGCGGTAGGCGGCATCAGCCAGCGGCCATATACACGGTCAATGACTACCGTTGTAGCCAACATGAGCACTGTAATGGCCCACGCCATGGCCGGTCCGGCCCAGCGGACCAAGGCTCCGCGCCACAGAGCAAAAGCGAAGGCAATGAGCACAGCGGCCGAGGCGCTGAGCGGCACAAGGGCCAGGAGCGATGTCAGGTGACCATCGGTCGACAGCAGTCGGCCCACCGTGAACGGATTCACAGCAATAGCGGCAAAGAGGCAGACCGCGGCAACAAAGCGTGTCGGAGTGCTACGCATCACTTCAGAAAACTCCCGGCACCATCTTGTAAGGCACCTTTTTGCAATACTCCTCCCAGTATTTGCCATACTTGGTGCGGCATTTCACATCATCGCGTATGCTGCGGTGTGTGAGCAGGATGGTGAGGAATAAGAAGTAGCTGAAAGGCAGGAAGTGCGTGAAACCGGCCGGTACGCTCCACAGGAAGGCCACGGCCAATTCGGGCAGGTAATGGAAATGTCGGCTCACGCCCCACCAACCCGACAGCAAGAGGAGACTAGAACGCTTCTCGCCCGTGTCGGTGAGGTACTCTGCACGAAGCAGCTCGGGCTTCTTGCCCCACACGGTGCAATTGCCATCGGTGGCACGTACACGCTGGCGTTGTAGGTCGGCCTGATAGTTGATCCAAATGGCCAAAAGACCCAGAACACCCACGATCACTGCCCCGGTCCACGATAGGAAATCGGCATGTTTGACCATGAAAAGCGTGTGCGATGTGTATGGCGATGGCACCCATACCAGGCAGCCCCAACAGATGTAGAACCCGGCACGGTCAACAATGATGTCCATGCTGCGCATATACCCGGCCTCCCAGATGAAGAACTTGAACAGATATGCTGCCTGCAGAAATGCCGACACCGCAATAGCGGGTGACAGGTAGCCGTCCATCTCGTGTTGGGCAGCCGCAAACGACAGCACACTAAGGCTCCAACCGATCATCCCGAAACGGCAGTTGGTGAACATCTTCACATCCCAACCCAAGATGCGTGGATAGAGTTCGCTGCCCCAGTAATAGTCGAACACCGGGTTACCGCTCACGCCACTGTCGGTGCTCGATGGTGCGAAACGCCCTTTGAGGTATAGCATCAGGCACAGCAGCAATGCGGTGATATTGAGCGCACCGAGTATCTCGCCCAAGTGGTGGTAAACAATCGATGCTTTGAACAGCCCCAAACCGTAACTGCACCCGAAGAACAACCCTAGGCTGATGATGTAGGCCAGCAGGCCGTTGTCGCGGTATTCGGGTGTGTTGCCCATAGGGGTGAGCGGGCCTTGGTAAGGCTTGCCGGGCAGCACCCGCATCAGCACCAGTTGCAGCAGGGCGAACGCACCTATCACCATCCAAGCCGTGCGCGACCCGAAGAACACCGGCCCCCACACTTGCGCTATGACCGACAAAGGGCCATCCGTCATCATCCATTCCCCCAGCGCCATGTACGAGCCATCGAGATGCGCGATGGTGTACCACAGCAGCATCACAAAAGGTGGGCAGCACAGCACAAGGAACAACGGCACCAGTGTGCGAAGCAGTTGGCTGTTGGTGTAGGTGTCGGTGAGGCGGGCCAAGGCTGGGGATTTTCGGGGTTAGTTGATCCTAGATACTTGTCTGCGAACTATGAATGATGAGGGATTGATTGATTCCGCAGGCAATTATCCATCGGTGTCGGCAATGATAAGGATGGAGCGATCTGAGAGATATCGTAATCCATGGTCATAATCAATAGAGTCCATGAGCGGCAGAACGGACCAAGGTCACATGGAAGCCAATCACTGCGTTGTTGACCTTTCCTTTGATGGTGACCAATGACATTGCGTCCTGAGTCAAGCACTTGTATGAAAAGTACCTCGAACCACGTGCATTCTACCTTCGCGGCTCAATGAAGACCTGGGCCGAAACACCAATAGAGTACCTCAAGGGCGTTGGGCCCGAGCGGGGCAAGGTGTTGCGCTCTGAATTGGGCATCAGCACGTTCGGTGAGCTGTTGCATCATTTCCCATTCAGGTACATTGACCGCAGCCAGTTCCATACTGTTGAGAGCCTCGACCCCGAACTGGGCGAAGTACAACTGCGTGGCCGCATCAGCAATGTACGCGAGTCGGGTGTGGGCAAGGGACTGCGCCTCAATGCCGATTTCACAGATGAGACGGGTACCATTGAGCTGGTCTGGTTCAAAGCCATCAAATGGGTGAAGCCCACCTTGAGCCATCCGGGCGAGTTCATCATTTTCGGGAAGCCCACCGCCTACCGCGACCGCCTCAACATGGCCCACCCCGAACTGGAGAAGGTGGTGCCGGGCGAGGTGCGCAAAGGCGGACTGCTGCAACCCGTCTATCCCACAACAGAAAAGGCCCGGGCCATGAGCCTGGATGGCCGCGGGCTGGGCAGACTCACATTGGCACTCTGCTCTGAACTGGGAGGGAAATTCCCTGAGAGCATTGATGCGCCCCTACGCGACAGCCTCGGACTCATGCCGCTTGAGGCTGCCCTGCGCGAAGTGCATGTGCCCACCGGACACGATGCGCTCAGAGCCGCCCGCCATCGACTCAAATTCGATGAACTGTTCTTCTTGCAGCTGCGCCTGCTGCAGATGAAAGTGCTGAGCCGCCAGCGCGAACGTGGGGCGGTGTTTGCCAAAGTGGGCGATTATTTCAACGGGTTCTATCAGAACAACCTGCCCTTTGAACTGACCGGGGCACAGAAACGGGTACTGAAGGAGATACGGGCCGACACCGCCACCGGCCAACGCATGAGTCGTCTGGTGCAGGGCGATGTGGGCAGCGGCAAGACCGTGGTGGCCCTCATGAGCATGCTTCTGGCTCTCGACAACGGCTATCAGGCCGCCATGATGGCGCCCACCGAACTGCTGGCCGAACAACATTTCCGCACCATCAGCGGTATGTTGAAGGGAATGCCCGTAGAGGTGAGGCTGCTCACAGGGTCGGTCACTCAGGCCGCACGCAGACCCATACTCGAAGGCTGTGCCGATGGAACGGTACAGATACTCATAGGTACCCACGCCCTCATTGAGGATGCCGTGCAGTTCCATGCACTCGGGCTGGTGGTGGTTGACGAACAGCACCGTTTCGGGGTGCGGCAGCGCGCCAAAGTGGGTGCAAGCGGGGGCAGTGCCACCCCATTCTCGCCACACACGTTGCTCATGAGTGCCACGCCCATTCCGCGCACGTTGGCCCTTACCGTGTATGGCGACCTTGATGTATCGAGCATCGATGAGCTGCCGCCCGGCCGCAAGCCTATCGTGACCACTCACCGCTTTGATGCGCAGCGGCTTGCGATGTTCGGATTTCTGAAGGAACAGTTGAAACTGGGCCGACAGGTGTACATCGTGTATCCGCTCATAGATGAGAGCGAGAAGGTGGATCTGAAGCACCTCACCGATGGCTATGAGGCCATTCAGCGCGATTTCCCCGAATTCAAAGTGGGCATAGTGCATGGCCGCATGAAGGGCGAGGACAAGGATTTTGAGATGATGCGGTTCAAGGATGGGAAGTCGCACATACTTGTGGCCACCACAGTGATCGAGGTGGGTGTAGATGTGCCCAATGCCAGCGTGATGGTGATAGAGAATGCCGACCGTTTCGGGCTGGCACAGCTGCACCAGTTGCGCGGCCGTGTGGGTCGTGGGGCCGATCAGAGCTACTGCATACTCATGACCACCTATCAGCTGAGCCGTGATGCCCGAATCCGCCTCGAGACCATGGTGCGCACCAACAACGGTTTTGAGATAGCCGAGGTGGACCTGAAGCTGCGCGGCCCGGGCGACATTCAGGGAACACAGCAGAGCGGCATGCCACAGTTCCGCATATCGGACATCACCAAAGACGGCCCCATCCTACAACAGGCCCGCGAAGTGGCTCTTCGGATAACCGAGACCGACCCCGACCTGCGCCACCCGGCCCATGCCACCATGGCCGCCACATTGGACCGCCTCATAGCCCAGCATGCCGACTGGGCGAGGGTAGGGTGAGTAAATTGATTCATCCGTAAGTCACTAAATCAGCTAATTATCAAACTGACCAATATGTCCCCTTACTTCACCCTCGGCCTTGAGCACATTACCGACCTGAACGGGTACGACCACATCCTGTTCCTTCTGGCACTTTGCGCGCCCTACACCGCCAAGGACTGGCGCAGATTGCTAGTGCTGGTCACTGCATTCACTGTGGGACATTCGCTCACACTGGCATTGGCGGTGCTGCAGATCGTTGCCGCTCCCAGTGCTTGGATCGAGTTCCTCATCCCCGTAACCATCGTTATCACCGCTGGGCGCAATCTGGTGGGGCCGCGCGATGGAAAAGCCGGTCAGGCTCTCTTCAATATCCCACTGGTGGGGTCGTACATCATGGCATTGGGGTTCGGTCTCATACATGGCATGGGTTTCAGCAACTACCTACGCAGCCTGTTGGGCAGCGAGATCGTGGCCCCGCTGTTCCTGTTCAATGTGGGTCTGGAAGTGGGCCAGTTGGTCATAGTGGCCATCGGACTCGGGGTGCAGTGGGCTCTGCTGCGTTTGTGGAAGGGCGGTCTGTGGTGGTGGACCATAGGCTTATCTGCAATTGCTGGGCTGGTGGCGCTGCGAATGGCCTTTGAGCGGTGGCCTATGTGATTGGGCTACCGATTTTTCCGCTGGTAAATTCATAGGTCAAGGTGCTCATTTCGAATAATTTGAGATTGCCGCAGATGCAGGGATCATGCATGTCGATGACCAAAAACCCCCATTTTTTTTGAGATATGCCAATCTGCGGCAACAGTCTTTATCCGAATGATGATCACACTAGAAGTTTAGAATTACCGATCAGACCCCAACTTGTCTCATGCGCTTTCCCATCCTTCTGTCTTTTCTGCTCGGCCTTTCGATAAGTGCCCGTTCGCAGCCCATCAATGAGTACATCGACCTACAGTTGCATCCGTGCATGCACTTGACGTACAAGTTCTTCGACCCGGGATTGACTTATTTCGATGAGGCTGCCCCGCCCGAGATGAGCCACAAGCACCTGCTCAGGAACATCTGCTACGCCAACCATTTCAAAGGGAACAAAGGCGCACGGATACTATGTGTGGGCGCATTGACCAAAGAGTATGTGAAGAGCCCGAAGAAGGCACGGGCACTGATCATGAGTCAGATTGAATATGTGAACCGCTTTGTGGCCGATAATCCCAGTGATTTCGCGGTGGCGCGGTCGCCCAAGGAACTACGCGAACTGGTACACCAGACCGACAAGACCATTTTTGTGCATTGCATCGAGGGCGGGCGCAACTTGGTGAACAGTCAGGCCGATGCCGATTTCTGGGCCGCCCAAGGGGTATCGTTCATCACACTCATCCATCTGGTCGATTGGAAATACGGTGGGTCGGGCATCAGGCCCGGATTGCCCACGCACCTGCTCAATTTCTGGGCGCACTTCAGGCCCCAACACAAGCGCGGCCTCAAGGAAAAAGGCCGCAATGCCATTCTTTGGCTTGCCAATGCCGGGGTGATGACCGACATAACCCACATGAGCGACCAGACCCGCAAGGATGTGCTCGCATTCATGGAAGAGGAGGGGATCCCGCCCATTTCGACCCACGATTTTTTCAAGCCCATACACAATCAACCACGTGGTATGGAGGAAGAGGATGTCTTGAAAGTGTATCGGAACAACGGATTCATCTCATTGGCAGCCAGCGGCATTGCCTGTCAGGCATTCAAACCGCGCGAGGACTACCGCCAGCGTATTGCAGCCTTAGCTACCTATTGCAACGGCAGCATCGATTCGTACAGATTCACTTATCTGGCTGTTAAAGACTTTATTGAGCGGAATGTGCCCGCGATCTATGGCGATTCGGTGCAGTTGGGCACCATGACCGAGGAGGAGAAAGTGAATCTGTGCATCGGATTCCAGACCGATTTCAACGGATGGCTCGACCACCACCGTCCGCGCTACGGGCCCGAGGGGTGCTACCCTACTGAGCCGGGGGTCGA
>Ga0169931_10011793_pt1 | contig 12229 bp, 11 predicted proteins | sample Kivu_15m_20L_FD_129675 | JGI IMG/M metagenome (GOLD analysis project Ga0169931, IMG submission 129675) | Freshwater microbial communities from Lake Kivu, Western Province, Rwanda to study Microbial Dark Matter (Phase II) - Kivu_15m_20L... | ecosystem: Environmental > Aquatic > Freshwater > Lake...
ACAATCTCAAGAAACTTCTTGCGGAAATATTCTATATACGGGTATGAATAGTGATGGTGATTTCTATATTGGAAATACCAAGTATTCTGCACAATCTGGTGAACAGACAACCTTTGAAATCCCTATACCAACAGTCACTGGTGAAGATCCAAATCGATTGAGTGTTGTATTTGATGAAGTCATCGTTAAAGAAAGAATTCTTGTTGAAGGTGGTAACTCTGGCACTATTCTGTCTCAATTTGATGGTCCCGTAACCTTCAATGGTGACATTAGGATGAACCAACAACTTGTTCTCAATGATAATCTAAGAGTCACTGGAACTGTTGATTTTAAAAATGTAACCGAGTCAACAAGTTGCACCACAGGAGCACTCATTGTTGCTGGTGGTGTTGGAATTGCCAAGAGATTAAATGTTTGTGGTGCTTCTACATTCAATAATAATGTAATAATTACAGGAATTACTACGATTAGTGGACTACTTGATGCTAATGGTGGTGCAGAGATTGACAACATTCGTATTGGAATTGCTGGTGATAATGAGATTGATACATCAACAGGAAATTTAACCATCGATTCTGCCGGTGGTACAACGACAATTGATGATATTCTAAGTGTTAGTGGGAATACTACTTTCACAAGCATAACTGCAAATACAATTGGAAATGTTAACACTGGATCTGTTCAACTAGATGGTGGAGCTGGTATTGCAGGAAATCTAACCGTTGGTGGTGATTTTGATGTTGATGGTGCGACAACTCTTGATAATGTTTCTATCGATGGAACTCTTAATGTTACTGGAAATGTTGATTTTGATTCTAACCTAACCGTTGATGGATCAATTACAATTCCAGGTTCTTCCAATAATATAACTGCTCCTGGCGGTATTTTTGGGAATATTAGAATAGCAGTTACTAATGATAATGAAATTGATACTTCTAGTGGTAATTTAACACTTGATTCTGCTGGTGGTACAACGACAATTGATGACAATCTAAGTGTTTCTGGTCAAATCTCAGCTAGTGGAGATGTTATTGCTTTTGTTTCCGATGAAAGACTCAAAACAAATATTCAACCTCTTGAAAATGCACTTGATAAAGTTCTTCAATTAAGTGGTTTTACATATACTTTCAATGAAATTGCTGGATCGCTTGGTTTCAATACCGAAGATACTCACGTTGGTGTTTCTGCACAACAAGTTCAGGTAGTTTTACCAGAAGCGGTTAAACCAGCACCTGTAAGTGGAGATTACATTACAGTTCAGTATGAAAAGATTGTTCCTCTGCTTATCGAAGCTATTAAGGAACTCTCTGCTAAAGTAGATGCTCTTGAAAAAAAAATAGGTTGACAAAATACCGGTATTAAAGTATAATATTGGCATATTTTTTTATACAATGTTAGGTGCATATCCCCTATTCCCAGTTCCTATTGTAAAAGATAAGTATCCTAAACATAATGAGTTTAAAGATAAAATTTTAAATTTTATTAAAGATAATAAAAACTTAGAAGTTGATGGCATTATTTCTCCTGAACTTAAACATTTTTTCAATTCATCTGAATTAGAAAAAGATTTTTTTGATTATATTCCAGATGAGGATTTTAAAGAGTTTTTGCTCGAATCTTCATATAATTTTGTGAGAGGGGTGATGGGATATGATCTTGAAGATGATCTAATTATTACTGACTGTTGGATAAACAATTGCTACAAAAACGGATTTCAAAGATTTCATAGTCATGGAAATTCTTTTGTTTCTGCAACTTACTATGTAAATTATATTCCATCTATTCATTCAACATTGACCTTTTTGAATCCATTTTTAAATTTTCACGTTGAACCATTTTTTGATTTAAACATTGTAGAGAAAACGCAGTTTAATCGAAAAGAAATAGTTTGTGATTTTATTGAGGAAGGGGACTTGGTTCTTTGGTCATCACATTTAGACCATGGGTATGATATAAATATCGGTAATGGAAGAGTATCTATCTCTATGAATTTTGTCCCATCAAAATTCAAATCAGGACCATATACGTTTTCAATACAAAAATGACTTTACCATCAAGCGGACAAATTTCCTTGTCAGATCTAAGAACGGAATACACAAATTTAGGTTCACAAGGACAAGTTGCGATGAATGATTTTTATTATGGTTCTACGCATGTACAGAAAAATACTTGTACCGATCAAGCTAGAGGTGATGCGAGTCATCCTACAAAAGCATCTCATTTTGATAATATTCCTGCCGTTGGTGGTGGGCAAATTAAATTATCTAATTTTTACAGTAAAGTTTATTACTATGCAAGACAAACAACCGTTCAGGTCAATGGGTCAAATGCATCAATTAATGTAAATGCCATTGAGGACGAAGCACTTAAAAAAAATAGTAATAATACCGTGTTTTTTGTTGCATCAACAAATGGTAACTGTAAAGCATCTTCAACTGGAAATTATGCTTTAACAATTCCCCAAGGTGGCAGACCAAATACAACCTGCTATTTGATCAATGATCATGCCATTTATGGTAAAGGTGGAAAAGGTGGTAATGGTGGAGATAGTGGGGAGAATGGTGGAACTGCCCTCTCCGTAGCATCAAATATTTACTTAAAGAATAACAATCGCATTCTTGGTGGCGGCGGTGGTGGTGGTGGTGGTAGTGCAAAAAAAAATTCATACAATGAATGCTACTGCTGTAATACAACTAATGCGTCTATCGCTGGTTCAGGTGGTGGAGGAGGAAAAGGTGGCGGCGCCGGCGGAAATTCTGGTAGTGCTTTGAAGGCAAATTTTAGATACAGTGGTGGAAATGGTGCTGCTGGTGATGAAGACACCTCAAGTGTACCAGGTTCTGGCGGTAGTGGTGGCGGAAATTGTGTATTTAACACTGTTTTAGGAACATATTGTAGTAATGGTGGTGGAGCAGGCGGTGGATGGGGAGCATCTGGCGGCGGTAGTGGTGGATCTGGTGGAAATGCAATTAGGCGCAGAAGTGGTGCTTATTATGTGGTGGTGACAAGTGGAACAACAGCAGGAAGCACAGTTACATTCTAATTTTGGTATTGGAATAGAACGAGAAATATATTCTCAACCGTATTTTTCATATCATTACGGTTATAGAGATTTATCTCAAATACCCATACGTTCCAGTAAGTCAAAGTTATATCAAATAGAAAACTTAATTAAAAAAAAATTTGCTAATATCAATTTTCAAATATTATTTTTAAATGTTTCAAAAAGAGGAGTATTTGTTAATTTTGTCTTGAAAAATAGAGACAATTTTAATAGTCTGGGTATTGTTCCCGTTCTGGAAACAAATTCATTTACTGCATTACTTGATACTATTGGTGGTAGTAATATTCCTCATCGGGAAATATTTCCAAAGGCAAATTTAGATGAGTTTGACATTCAAACTAACACACTTAATCTTGTTAAAGAAATAATATCTAAATTTTGTCCAGTCTTTTATTGCATTGGTTTTGATGCAAAAAACGGTAGACTAAACTATAATGATATTCATCTAGAACTATATCCAGAAAAGAATGCTGTAGGTCTAGAAGACTTTATAAATATTTTGAAGGACTATGGTGTTAATACCTCACCATTTGAAAAGTATTTTCTGAACTTCAAAAAGTTTTCCCACATAAAGTTTAGAATTGATAATGGGGAAATTAAAAATATAAAATACTATAGATCAACTAACGTAAACATTCCAGAATTTTACTATGGATGAGACAACTGTATCATATTACAATTCACTTGCTGACGTAATAAACGAAAAATATCCACAAGGATATCAAGTTGCATTAATTAAAAACTCTGGATATTCTCACATGGGTTTGCGAGAGCAAAACAATCAATATCTTGCAGACCTTGGAGAACTCAATCACGATTCATTCATTGCTGATGTTGGTTGTGGCAATGGTCAGTTTCACAACTTTTTAAAAAGTCATCCAAACTATAAAAACTGCAACTATGTTGGCGTAGATTGTTGCAATAAACAAATAGAAAATGCTTCAAAGTCTACAGATAGCAACTCATCTTCATTCTTTTGCATCAACATGGATGAGTTTTTTTCTAGTGAACCATACTTTGATACAGTATATTTTCTGGAAAGTATTGGATATACAACAAATATCGACACACTTATTAAGAGTATTTCAACAGGACTTAAAATTGGTGGAAAGGTAATTATTAAAAATCCAATCAAAGTTGTTAATGATGAGGATCTCGATATAAAGTATCAAGAAGAGTTTTCTTCCATTGAGAAGGAATATGGGTATGGTGAGAAATCCATTGGAATGTTACCAAGAAAAGAACTGATTGAAAGTAAATTTACTGAAAATGGATTTGAAGTTGAAAAAATAGAAGTTCCAGACGTAGATGTAATGGTCTATAATACTACATTTTTAACGACAGATGAGTTTGTATCATCACATCCAGCATATATTCAACACGTTTCACAAAGAATACCTCAAAAATACGAACCAAATAAGTATTATGAATGCATGTTGTTTGTATTTAAAAAAGTTTCTGATATTATCGAAGATACTAAACAGTTACCATTTGTTCAACAAAGATACGACCAATATACTCAGGATGAACCGATGGATAAGGTTATTCAAAGATCTATTCAAGAAAGAGGTATAGATATTATGGATCCTTTGACTCTGGAAATGTATCAGTCAAATCCAGATGCAGCAGGTGCTGCAATTAAGAAAAAAGTCATAGAAAATCCAGATAACTTCTTAAACAAACCTAACTAATTATGTTAAACCGAGAATCTGAATATGTAAAGCATTACCTTGAAAAGGTTGGCGCTGTTGCTCAAGATATTATTCAACAAGATTATACAAGTCTTCAAGAATATAAAATGCCATGGACTTATGGATATGTTGAAAAGGGATGTTGGTATTTTCGTGTAATCAAATCACAAGATACTGGCATTTGTTTAAATGATTTTGTAACTGATGGGTTGAAAGATCTAGTAAATGATGAAAATATTATGTGTATAGGAGTCAACCGTTTTCCGCCAGAAACAATGGTTAAGGAACACGTGGATCCACCATATTATGGAAAAAATCTATGGAGAATATTAGTTCCCATTAAAGCATCAGATGCATATCTGAAGGGAATGAATGGTGCTCAAAAGATAGAAGAAGGTAAGTGTTATATTTTTGACTTAACGTATGAGTTGCATCATGGATGGAACTCGTCAAAAGAAGAAGATTTTGTTATAATGACTATTGATATTTTATATGAAGACCAATCTGATTATGATGTAGAATCTGAAGAGAACTTCTTAAAACAAAACTACTCTAGAAAAGATCTAGACTACTACTATACTAATAACATTTATAAAAAAATAGCAAATATTGATTTGTCCATGTACGAAAAGGTTGAGTGATGTCTTTTAAAGAGCAAAAAATGTTTTCTGTATTTTATGATGAAAAATACAGAAGTAACTTTAATTCAGACTATCAGCAAATGGAAAAGGATATTACTGATGGTAAATTTAATTTGACTATGGAAGATTATGTAAAAGTTTATAGGAAATTACTAAAACCAAATTTTTGCGAATCACTTGTTAATGAAATTAAAAATTATCCAAGTGTTCTTAATTTTGATGGACCATTGAGTGATTTACTTAGAAAAGGATCTTTTTTAAATACTTTTGTATCAAATAATGAATTTACAAAGACTATTGAAGGTGTTATTGAGTCTACAATTGATGTTATTGTCAAACAATATACAAAAGATGTAAGACCTTTGTATTATGCGTATGGGGATGATTTTAGACACTATACATATCAGATTTTAAAGTATTCTCCTGAAGATTATTTTAAAATACATCATGACCATTATGCAGAAACTTTAAACTATTCTAGACTTCTATCAGTTGTCATTTATTTGAATGAAGACTATGAGGGAGGAGAGTTAGAGTTTCCTTCGGTTGGTATCGATAAAGAATATACTTTTGAATCTGGAGATGCCATTGTATTTCCTAGTCATTGGATGTTTTATCATGGAGTTAAACCAATAACTTCGGGAGAAAGATATGCAATTGTTATTTGGGTTGGTTTAGACCTTTCACACACCGAGAATAAGTACTATTCAAAATGAAAAGATATGATATTGAACTATTTTCAACACCTCTTATTATTATTAAGTTAAACCACGAACACCAAAAAGATATTGAAACTCAATATTTACCTCTGGTTTATAATCACAGAAAAGAAACTGAGAATATAAAAAAAGTAAGTGTAGATGTTCACAAATCAAATTACACTTCGGATACTGATGGATATACTTCTTTTTATACTGGAAGTTTATTAGAAAGAGAAGAATTTACTTCTTTACAAAGATACTTACATTCTGCTATTAAGTTAAGTTTACATGAGAAAGAAGGAACAGATAAGTTTGATTTAAAATGGATGGACTTTTGGTATACCATCTATGATACTGGAAAAAATGTTGAGGAACATTTTCATCCAAACTGCATTATATCTGGAGTTTATTACTTAAAATGTCCAGAGAATTGTGGTGACATTGTATTTCTAGATAACAATTACAACTATAAAAATTATTGTGTGAATGTAAGTCCTCTTAAAACTTTTACATATCCAAGAGACCACAAAATAAAACCTGAAGAAGGAATGATTGTTTTATTCCCATCTTGGTTACCACATAAGACAGAGTATAACCAATCAGACCAAGATAGAATTATGTTTGCATTTAATTTAGTACCAACACGCGAAAACTTTAAAAATGTATCTACTGGATCAAATTCTTTCTTCAACCAATAAATAAAAATAAAAAGATGACCTCAGATATCACTAAAGATTATTATGATGATGAATGGGAAAAAACTCTTGATGTTTATGGTGTAAGAGAATTTTATGAGAGGCAAAAAGAGCAAGCCATAATAGAACTTGGAGAGAACGCTGATGAACTGATATCAGCAAACGAAAGATTTTTTAATTGTAGTTATGAAGATCTAACCTCACTATATTACAACTTAATATCTGATAGTTTGCAGAATAACTTAAAGTTGTATTATAATGGTGCATTAATTGTTGATGTAAACTCAGATCCAAGCACCTTTATAGATCAAGATGTTGATAATATAATCAAATACTCCAAGATGGGAGATGAGGATAAAGTTTTAGAGTGTGGGTGTGGGTCTGGTTACTTTTTTAAACGTTTAATTAAAAAGAAACCAGATATTAGATACAAAGGTATAGACTTATCTAAAAATCAAATATTTAACGCTAGAATTTTAAATATAGATAATGCCTCCAATTTCAAACAATGTGACTGGAAAAATATTAAATATGCAGATGAATCTTTTGATACAATTTTATTTTTAGAAACTATAGGATATGCAAAAGATATTGACCAACTTTTATCGGAGTGCTTCAGGGTTTTAAAACCAGGCGGAACTTTGTTTAGCAAACATCCTGGTTGTTTAAAAGAAGAGTATCATTCTCTTACACAAATTGATGAAAACATCAAATCATTAAACACTGAATATGGATATGATGGGACTAGTTTAGGTATGATGATGAATGTCCCATATTTCATTCGAAAATTGGAAGAGCATGGTTTTAATGTTCCTGATGGTGCCATTGCTCCACCAAGAGATGAATCATTGTATGTCAAGAGTCATTTTATTGAAGAAGTTCATTCTTGTTTTGAAACAATAAAAGTAGGAAACTCTTTTGTTAGTGTAAGATATCCAAATGGAGAACCTTTAAAATTTTGGGAAAAAGTTTATGAAATTAATCCATCACTCGATCAGAATAGTGTTCTGAGTGGTCTTGGAAAAATGCATCCAAGATTGGTTAATTTTTTCAAACAGACTACTTTTGTTGAAAAACATGCTGATGATGAATACTCACTTTATAGATCTGGTCAAAAAATTATGTCCCCTTGTGTTCTAGTTACTGCAGTTAAATCATGATACATACTTATAAAATGTTCGAAAAAGAGTTGACTGAAGGAAATCATGTCTCCTATCACTTTATGTACAAATATTTTGATACTATTAGTCCAGAAAATTCAAAATTATATCAATATGAAAAGCAATTAAAAGAAACCGTAACTAAGCATTTTGATTTGACAGGATTTCAAAATGCATTAACAACACCAAATACAACTCTAAAAGAAGACGCATGTTTTCATATTGGATTACATAAAAAATTTATTGATGATAAAGTCAGAGAATTTTTTCACATCAAATCAAGTTTTCCTATGATTTACTTTACTAAAAAAGTGAAGGAAGCAACTAGACAGTCTCCATATAAATGTGGTTATACATATGATGTTTTAAAACAATTAAATCATCCACTGGAAAATCAAGCAATAGATTTGTTAAATCTTTTCAAGGAAGAAACATCTCAATCAATATTTGCAACTCATTTTATGGCAAATGGAGATTTAAATGGTAATGAAATAAATTTTGAAATTATACCACATTACACCAAGCAAAACTATTTTGCCTTGAAAAACAAACTCATCAAAAACTTTAAAGTTAAAAAAGAAGTTTTAGAATTATATGATAAAAAGTTTGCAACGTATAAAAAAACAGATTTTCATTATCACGTAAAAATAAAAATTAATTCGGAAGGAAAGACCGTTGTCAAATTTTATAGAACATATCCATGGAGAAATAACCCATATTCAAATGAGCAAATTTTTTAATCATACCGAACATACACAAAAATACTTTTCAAAATCTTCTGAGTTATCCGAACAACTTAGAAAATTTGACTGGACATCAGTTCGTGGTTTTGGAATTGATATGAATAAGGGAGAAGATAGTCTAAAATATCAGTTTCTAAAATTTTCGTCAAAGTTGTTTACCAAAATTCAAGAGACAAAAAATAAAGACATTGATACTTTTTTAAATGATCCAAATGTTTTGTCGCTAGGTATTATTAATGTTGGTGCAAAGTCAGAAGTTCAACTACACAAAGATCATGACTATTGGTCTTCATTATTTTACAGAATTCATATTCCATTAAAAAATCCTGGAGCATATTTTATCTACGGGGATGAAAAAATAGTCTGGAACATGGATATGGTTTATATTTTTGACGTAATGGGTGTTTCTCATGGTGCAGTAAATGACACTGATGAAGACTTCGAGATGGTTTATGTTGACATCACTCAAAGTCCAAGTCTAAAAGTTGAGAAAAAACCTTTGAATGTCATAGCACAAGAGTATCAAAAAAAGTTTTTAGAAACTGTTCCTCCTGATCTCATATTCAAAGAATATAAGAAACAATGTACTGACGAAGAATTGCAGGCTGAAAATCAATATCTAGATCATTATAAACGCAACCTGGAAATACAATAAATAGTAAAAAAATCCATGTAAGATGGCGAATATCAGGAAGCAGTTTAATTTTCGTAATGGCGTTCAAGTTGATGATGATAACTTAATTGTAACCTCTACTGGGTTAGTTGGAATTGGAACATCCATTCCAAACGAAGCTCTGGATGTTCGTGGTAACGCTAAAGTTGTTGGAGTTCTAACTGCTACTCAAATAAACGCAGAAACTTTAACAGTTCTGCAAACTTCACTATCAAATGTTACACTTACTGGAACTATTACAGGTAGTGGAGTTTCTATTGGAAGTGGTATCGTAACATCTTCAACTGGACCTGTTGGTCTTGTAACTTATTATGGTGATGGTAGATTCTTGCAAGGATTGCCAACATCTCAGTGGGTTGATGTTGATGTTGGTTTAGGATTTACTTCCATCTATGCACGAGGATTTGTTGGTGTCGGAACGGTTGATCCACGTTTTGTTTTCCAAGTTGCCGGTACGCCAGATACATCTCTAGCGGGATTTGCAAATGGTGTTGGTATTAGTTCTTCTGGAAATATTTTAGCAACAGGAATTGTCACTGCTAGTCAGTTTTCTGGCATTGGATCTAACCTAACACTTATTAATGCTAGTAATATCTCATCAGGCACATTAAACAATGACAGACTTCCACAAAATATCAATGTTAGTGGAATTTTAACAGCATCAACATCAATTACATCTGGTAATATTAATGCATCTGGTATTGTAACGGCTAGTTCAGGTCTTGTTGCTGGAAACACCACCATAAATGGAAACCTAAATGCGACTGGAAATGTAAATACAACTGGAATCGGAACATTTGGACCTTTAAATGCAACTAGATTGAATGTAACTGGCAATGTTAATGTTACTGGATTTGCAACATTTTCTGGTGGAATTATCGGCAATGTAACTGGAATTGCATCTACTGCTCGTTCACTGACAGGGACTCCTGATATTATTGTAGGTTTTATAACTGCCTCAAACATAACAGTATCTAATAATTCAACAACAGGAATTGCTTCCGTTACAGATAGATTACACGTTGGAAATAATATTGGTCTAAATACACACTCTCCAACTGCAGAAGTTCATATTGTAAAAAATGGTATTGGTGGCGTCCATTTAACCAGTACACAGGAGTCTTTTGTTGGCGTTGCTAGATCATTAACTAGAGGACAACTGGGTGGGGAACTCCGTTTTGGAAATCTATCGGACTCCTTTGGCGGGCAAAAATCATTAGAACTAGTTAATTATGATTTTGGAAACGTAAATCAATATATTCATCGTGGTGCCGCTGGTGTTGGAACAGGGAACTTCAATTGGATTTATGGTCAGAGTCAAACTGCAAGAATGACACTTACCTGGGATGGTAAGTTGGGTATTGCAAAAACAAATCCAGATCACGAATTGCATGTTGTTGGAACTTCAACTATTACTGATGATTTGTATATTGGTGATGATTTATTTGTTAAAGGCGATTCAACTCTCACTGGTGATTTATCTGTTAATGGTGTGTTCACTACTAATAATCTAAGTGTTCTTGATGGTGTTAATGCAAATTTAAATAATACTTCGGGTGTTTCTACTTTCTTTAATATTAATGTAACAAATCAAGGAAAACTAGACAAAGTAGCGATAGGAACAGATCAAACAGATTATTCAATTCAAATTGGCGACGCTCAGTCTAATGATGTTATAGTTCTCTCTGGTGCTAGTTTTATTGGAATTGGAACAACTGTTCCAGTTAATGAAGTGCAGATAAGTGCTCAAGATGCTGCTGTTATTATTCGTGCTGTTGGTGTAGGAACGACAAGACCACGTTCTGCTGTTGACTTTGCAGACGCTGGTAAAGGTTATTTTTCTGACTCTAAAAGATTTTTAATTACTCCAAGAGTTTCGACTGCTGAAAGAAATGCTCTTGATACTTCCACCGTAGACGCCAAAGGTGCAATAGTTTATAACACCTCAACTAGCGTCCATCAAGCCTGGAATGGAACTGCCTGGGCTACTCTTGGGTCTGGTGGTGGAAGTATTTCATACGCAGATAATGCTGGTATTGCGACTTATGCAAATAGTGCAGGGTTCTCGACTGATGCCGCAAATGTAATTGGTGGTATTGTAAGTTGTTCTCAGTTGAATGTTTACAACTCTGGTATTTCCACTTTTAGTGGCATTACTACAGTCACTGGACCAACATTATTTGCGAAGCAAATTAGTGTTTCTGGTATTGTAACGGCAACCAATGGATTTTTAAGTGGCATTGGAACAGCAGTTAAGATCACAACATCTGGAAATCAATTGATATTCACTGTCTCCGGTGTCGGATCTACAAGCTTTACATTATCATAAAATAAAATTATAATATTGGTATTTGGTGAAGATCATATAATGCTGAATAAAATATCAATATTTCCAATTACGGTATTCAAAACAAAAGTTTCAGAAAATGACAGTCTGAAAACTTTATTGTGCCCTAAAATTCTTAAAAATTCTGATTACCTAACTATACCACAAGATTGGACGACAAATAAGATTAAAACTTCTTTTGATGGTGAACCAAAAGGTCTAGAACTTCTGAGTCAAAACTCAACTAATTTTAATTTACTGGTTCAGAAATACACAGAGTGTATGTGTGAGATCTTTAAAAAAGATTTCAAAATATCAATTCCTAGAATATGGTATAATGTATACACTGATGGAGAATATCAGGAGGAGCACGACCATTTAACAGGACCCTTCACGGTGCCTCATTTCTCCTGTATTCATTTTCTTTCATTTGATCCAAATCAACACAAAGCACCAGAGTTTAGAGATCCTCTATCACAACTTCGAAATTTAAGTATAGAATTAGAATGTGGAGAGGTTTATGTTCCTCAGATTA
>Ga0169931_10011794_pt1 | contig 12229 bp, 10 predicted proteins | sample Kivu_15m_20L_FD_129675 | JGI IMG/M metagenome (GOLD analysis project Ga0169931, IMG submission 129675) | Freshwater microbial communities from Lake Kivu, Western Province, Rwanda to study Microbial Dark Matter (Phase II) - Kivu_15m_20L... | ecosystem: Environmental > Aquatic > Freshwater > Lake...
AGAACTACCTAGACGAGTTTTGTTACAAGCTTAACAGAAGATACTTCGGTGAAAAACTCTTTGACAGACTCATCGTTGCTGCTATTTATCCTTACTGGCATGATTGCGGATAATCATAAAAAAAAAAATACTTAATTCGTGAATAAAACTTTATTAAAATTAAAAAAATAAAATATAAAATATAAATAAATTAATATATTTTTATTATATTTCATAAAAATTAATTAAATACAATCAAAAATCTAAATCTATTCATAATAAAAAAATTAATAAAATATAACTATAAATAAGGTGCATTATTTCATTATACTTTATACTATTATTATATTTATTTTTAAAGAAACAAGATTTAATGTTTTTTGCGCAACAAATTGTTAAACTCACTAATCTTCATTAACATGATAGAGTATAAATAAAAAGCTAAACCATGCGAGAGGGTCCGTAGTCGACCCATCTAAAAAAGTTAATAAAAATAATGAAAAAGAGAAAAAAAATCCAATTTTTATTTTATTAAACTTAGATTTAAAAGTTTTTCTTAAAATTTTAAATAATCCTGCAAAATAAAAAATCAATATACTCAAACCAATCAATCCAAATCTTAAGAAAAACTCAATAAAGCCTCCAAGATTTCTTTTTCCAATGAAAAAAAAATATGGTTTCCCAAAAACAACGAATTGGCCGTTTGTTATTTGATCTGTATTCCCAAAGCCCATTGGTAAGGCATTTAGTCCACCATAGATTGATATTGGCACGTTCATTACTCTAGCAAATGCACCTTGAGACATTAAAAACTCTAAATTAAGATTTTGAACCGCTTGAAATATAAGATTAAGCCTAAATCCAGGTAAAACGAAAGAAAAATAAGAAACCAGAAACCCCAAACTAGCCAATAAGATAATTAGAGTTGATGGGGACAGTAATAACAACAAAATAATGAGGATTATCCCATGGATTACTAAACCATAGAAAGACTGAGCCAAAAATAAATTACTTGTAAAATAACAAAAGCTGACTAGCAAAATCCTAGGTAAAGGTATTTTGTCTTTAGCAACTTTCAATTCTAAAAAAATATAAATAACATTCAAATAGGTTAGCACTTTGCCAAAAACACTTGGCTCAGAAGTAAGGGAGCGTACTCCCCTACCTGTTTCAATGATATAAACCGCTTTTGCAACTTCCGCTCTTGGTAAAATTTCAGATAGAAACTGTTGATCCCCTCCAATCTGAATAATTGCAACAATTAGGTAGGTTATTGAGATAAAACCAAGAAGAGGTAAGCTAAAGTATAGCCATTTTTTTTTTAAAAAATGCCAAATTAAAAAAGGAACAGTAATTGAAAGTAAATAGGTAAACAAATACCTTATTTCGAAACCATTTTCTCCCAAAAAAATACGTAAACTTAGTAAAATAAAAAAAAATAAAAATACAAAAACTGCTATTCTATTTACCTGCTGATATTGTTCGAATAAAAAACTTAAAAATAAAATAAGAATTCCAAGTAATGCAAAATTTGGTTGAATATCGCCAATTCTAATCAATCCTACGAAAGGAAAAAATATGGTAAAAATTAACAAAAATTCTAACAGTTTCTTAGCTGAAAATTGTATAGTTCTCATTAACTTGTTATCGCTTAAAATAAACAATTATTTAATGGAATAAGAGTTTTATTCCAATCATGAGACTCTGCCAATTCTAGGCAACCTTTTCTGTATTTCAAAATTTCATCTGTGGATAACCCAACAATAAAATCTAAGGCTTCAAAAATACTTTGATGTTGGTCCAAATTATAAGTAAGAACCACTTTCTGAGTTCTCAAGTTAAATTCCACTGGATCAAACGTAGAAAATATTGGTAATCCACATGAAATATAATCAAGGATTTTGATTGGCAAAACATCCGTCTTCCCCTCTGTAAAACGCAACGGAAGCAATCCCCAAGTATTTAACCCAATTTTTTTTACATAATTAGCAAACTCGATTAAATTCATTGAGCCCGGCATTTTCACAAATGAACCCAAGTCTAATTCCTGGAAACCAGGTCCAATAAAATGCAACACAAAATTAATTTCAGGATTCCTTTGCCCATATTTTTTAATTACTGCAACAAAATCAAGTAAGGCATAATGTTTTTGAAGTGACCCGTAAAAGACAAAGTTAACATTCCTATTTGGTGAGTCTTTTAAATCTAATAAATCATCAAATTTAAATTGTGGGCCAAAACAACCATTCTTACAAATTAAAACCTTATCCTTTGATAACAACTTAGTTCCAACCAAACGTTCGGCTATATTGTTATTAACTGCATATATTTTATCAAATGGCCAAATAAGTAAAGCATTTATATAAGCCATCAAACTTAATTTCCAAGGAGCATACCCTCTAAAATCTCCCGAGACACCATTCATTTCAACAATATGCAATTGCCTAGGACTTGAAATTCTTTTAAGCAAGAGCAATGGGAAAAGAAAAATAATCCCTAACAGTGTTTTGCGGTAAAGAAAAACATCGTCCCCACCGATGTTCCAAATATAGGTAAGAACTTCCCTGTAAAAATGGAAGCTCTTCCCTTTGTTAGACAAATCTACTTTCGTAAAATATTTATCCTGATAAGGTAATAAATCTAGATCTATACCAACAACCGACAAATCCAACTGGTCAGACAAGCCTCGAATAACGCCTTGAATATGTACTTTTCCCCCAATGCCGTCACTTATGGCATTACTTTCTAATAGGATGTAATGAAATTTACGTTTCTGATGCATTAATTAGACGGCTTTATCCTCAAACCAGTATGCGAGATATAAAAATTGCCAGAGTTTGTATGTGTGATTCCCCTCGCCACGGAAATGAGCACGAATGGTTTGTTCTGCAAAATTGATATTTAAGTGTTGACTAAAATTGCTCTCCCTAATAATTTGAATGAGCTGATGATGCCCCAATGCCTGAATTGCCTGATCTAAAGGCGGGTTAAATCCAACTTTCGGACGGCGTGTCAAACTCTTGGGAATCGTATTTTCAACATATGTGCGAAGCGGCCCTTTCCCTGCCTCTCTAGATTCAGGCATACGCCGGTGTTGAGCAAACAAGCCACAAAAAAAGTCAAGATCAACAAAAGGCACACGCAATTCAACACTGGCCTGCATTGAGGATTTATCGGCAACCATGAGGTTATGAGCTAAAAAACCCTTGACATCCAACGCAGCCATTTGGACGATTGGGTCATCCTTTTCAAAACCACAAAGGTGCTTGTCAAGTGTAGCCTTGTATTTTTCCCATTGGCTAGGTTCCTGACCCATGATTTTGTCAATTTCTTCTCTATTGAGGTAGCCTAATAAGCGGGTATAACCCAAAGCCAACTGTTTCTCTGAGAAAAAGCTTTGATAACGCTCTACTTTTTTGGCAAAAGCTGGAAATCTACCCATCCAATCGAGTACAAAATTGGGGGTAATTCGGTTTAAACCCATCAATAGACCTTGTTTACGCAACATGGTATATCGAGGATAACCCATATATGCCTCATCAGCTCCCATTCCCGAAAGCATGACCTTATAGCCATTATTTCGGGCAACCTGGCAAAGATCTTTCGAACTGATGAAAGTGTAATCGGAAATTAGCTCTTCATTGCCTGTTGCAGTCATGGCTACAGTTGACAAAAACGCTGAATCGTTTTTGCTCGACATAGGCTGAATATCGAGTGATAAACCCAAAACCGAAGCAATTTCTGCAGCATACTTCTTCTCATTGATTCGACCCGACAATCGGATGGCCTCCTCGTTGTATTCAGCAAATAGCAACGGCATTCTGCCAGCCAGTGCAATTGCACTTGAATCCATACCTCCACTAAATAACAGTCCAATTTTAGCGTCAGAAATCAGATGCGATTTAACAGCATGTTCAATTGCCAAGCTAGCATCATAGTGAAGATCTAACTCCGAGGTAGCTTCACGTAAATTAAAATAAGATCTACTCTTAACATATCCGTTATGCCATTTGACATAATGACCAGGCTCGATTTTCCGTACCCCCTCGATACCGGTATCGGGATCGTACACAAAGCCGTTATTCAAAAACTGAAAAAGTCCCGACCTATCTACACGCCAGGGTCGATCACTAAAAAATGGTAACAATCCACGGATTTCTGAACTCAAATAAAAACCCTCATCAGTGATCGCATAATACAACGGTTTGATGCCTAACTGATCTCGAACAATACACAACTCTCCAGTATCGACATGGTAAAAAACCACAGCAAACATTCCCCGGAGATGCGAAAAAATTTGTTCACCTTCCTTAGCATACAATTCTAGGAGGACCTCACTATCTGAGTGGCTTTTCCAGTTGTGATTTGGCAATCTGTTTTTGAGCGATTCAAAATTGTAAATCTCCCCATTATACACCATATAAATTTGGCCATTTGCAGATAGCATGGGTTGATTACCGTTTTCCGACATATCGATAATGCTCAAACGATTGTGCCCCAAGCCCAGCTGCCAGCCGTTGACTGTTTGCAAGGTTTGAATACCGCTGTAATCAGGCCCCCGATGCGCAATACGCAGCAAACTCTCCCTTAAATTATGCTGTTCACCCTTCCGGGAGATGTACGCACTAAGTCCACACATATGTGTTAGTTATCAAGGGTAGATGAAAAATGCACATCATGTCCACTTAATCGAAGCGTCGATAAAAGTGTTTCAATTGCTGCCACAAAGGTCTTTCGCTAGCAAATTCCAAATGCGAACGTTGGGGTCGCTTCAGGTAATTATCTAAATCCGCTTGCGTCCAGTTCATTTTTTTTAGAAAGTAACTAATATCTTGTTGCAAATCCTGTTGTGAAGGATAAGGAATACCCTTCAGACTTTGAATTGCCTCGTCTCTACTAAGCTGACCCGAAGCAATAAGCGTAGACAAGTGAAGTTTACGTTTATCAACATTAAATTTTGTAGGTAACAAATAACCTTGATAAAAACGCGTGAAAACCGATTCATAGTGTTTATAAGGATACCGCTTATACCCGTAATCCTTCTCAAGAGCTAGCAAGGCTTTTTCCTTATTGAAGTCTATATAATCCAAGAATGACACCCATCTGATTTTTTTTACAGCAGCGTACCAAATAAATTCAAATAAACCAATGGCGGGGAAAGTATCCAATCGCTTTACCCCTCCATTGCGACCGATAGCTTTGATATTCTTTTTGTCTAGTTTTAACCAGTTCCAACCTTCGGGAAATTTCATTCCCTCCGTTGCCTGATTGCTTCCAGATAAAATATGTTTCAAACCGTATTGACTGGCTTGCCTGAAGTTGACAGCCGACATCGCATTGTCATACAACAATTCCACATCCAACACATCTGAATCAAAAAAGGCTTGCATCAATGCACGATATTCTTCCCAGTCGATAACATGTGTATACAAATCGACCCCTAAACCCTGCACCAAATTGGCAATATTATTCTGCGCTAATTCCGAATTCCAACCATTGTCCATATGAACGGCTAATGGGCGAAGTCCAAGTTTTTTGACCTGTACCAAAGTCCAAGAGCTATCCACACCCCCAGAAACCCCAACTATACAATCGTATTGCTTACCCTTTCCCTGCTGTTTTACCCTTTCAACCAAGTTCATTAAACGTTTGTGCTTGTTCTCACTGCTTTCGAAGATGATATGCCTTGATCTATCGATAAACTCGGAGCAATAGTTGCAAATGCCCTTATCATTAAATACGATATCACTCGCTGTTGTATCCATAACACAATAAGAGCATGTCTGGACTTTTTCGTTCTGCCGAATTTCCATATAATTCTTTAATCAAATAGTTTTTTCAGCTCATCCTGCTTGGGATAAGTGATTAAAACTGCACGATGCGGACCGTGATAAACAAAAAAGGCCCCTGCTGCCGCTGCACTGGCGCCGGCACGTATCACCGCTTGGATGTCTGCCAGACTTGCAATACCACCAATGGCCACCAAGGGTACATTAGATATACTAGATGCCGTTTTTATCAACTCCAAATCAGGACCACTTAAGGTTCCATCTTTATCAACTGCATTTAAAACGAGTTCTCCCGCACCCGCAACAATAACCTGACTCAAATAATCCTTCCAATTCAATGACAAAGTCTTCGCTTTGCTGGCATGATATAGCTCGTATTTTCCTAACCAGTTTTTCTTTACATCTAGCGAAACGACTATGCTTTGACTGCCGTAATGCTCTGCAAGTTTGGTAATTAATTCTGAATTTTCGATGGCACTCGATTGTAGACAAACTTTTTCAATACCGATAGAAAAAAGCTTCTGGGCTTGTTCAAATGTGGAGATCCCACCTCCATAGGCCAGGGGCATAAAACATTCTCCTGCAATTTGTTCAATCAGAGTAAAATTGGGTTCCCTTTTTTCTTTAGAGGCCATAATATCAAGAAGCATCAATTCATCAACTTCTTTCTCATTAAAAATTTTGATGGCATTGATCGGATCCCCAACATATTTCGGTTCTTTAAAATGGGTAGTTTTAACAAGACCATTGTTTTTTAACAACAAAACAGGAATCACACGGTGCTGTAACATGGCTTAGATTTGGATAAATTTTTTCATCATTTCCATTCCAAAACGATGACTCTTTTCAGGATGAAATTGAACTCCCATTATATTTTCATGGCTAAACGCAGAACAGAATTCATGGCCATACTGCGTAGTACACATAATATCATTTGGATTTTTTGCATAAACATAATAGGAATGAACAAAATAAAATCTTTGTTCTTCATCATCTTTGGTGCTGATAAGCTGATTTGACTTTTTTAGTTCAACCTTATTCCACCCCATATGAGGGATTTTAAGAATTGAATTATTGGGAAAAACAAACTTCTTCACCTCTGCATCTATCCATCCTAGACCATTTAATTCTCCCTCCTCACTACGGTGGGTCATCAATTGCATCCCTAAACAAATACCCAAAATAGGTATTCGTTTTTCGAGAACTACCTTATTCAATACTTCTTCAATTCCCGAAGAGCTGAGTCTACTCATACCTCGATCGAACGCACCTACACCAGGTAAAATCAATTTTTCTGCTTTCGCAATCACATCCAAATCTGATGAAATTTCACACCGACCACCGACATGTCTAATCATATTGGCTACAGAATTTAAATTTCCTAAGCCATAATCGACTATTATTATTGTTTGCATTTCAAAATATTATTTTTTCATTTTCCATTAGCTCATTTGAGGATAAAAGAATTAATCCTGCAAGCCACATGTTTCATGAATTAACGTTTGGAAATATTTACCTTCTTCTTCCCAATTCAATCGGTGAGCAGCTTTATCGCTATTTCGTTTGTAAGTTTCAATTTGTGCAAAGCTCAACTTATTCAAAGAGTCTGCCATAGACGCCAAATCAAATTTTTCGGCAACTACACCACAATCATATTCTTTAACAATTTTTTGCATGTCAGGCGAAGGGCCGATAGCCACCACCAACCGGGCTTGGATGTATTCAAACAATTTGTTCGGTAGACAATGGGTCAGATTAAAGGTTGTCGGTTCCACATAAAATATGCCCACATCATATTTGCGCAACATGGGTATAATTTCATGAAACAGTACAGGCTTTTTAATCTGTACTCGTGGCTGATGGCCATATTTCACTTTCAGCTCAGTTATGTAAGCCTGGTCACCCTGTAAGTACAGGTCGAGAGTAAATCTTTCGTCCAAAAGTGCAACCAGCTGAATCATATTCTCTAACTTTCGGTTCTTATTGGCTACGCCGTGATGTACAAGGCGTATTTGATTTGGAATAGTTTCACCAATCAAAGCTTCAACTGCTGCGGGAGTACTGCGGATTACCTGGGCAGCAACGCCAAACTCTTTTAAATACTCATCAGCAAGACCATCTGAAACCGTGATAAATAAATCACAATTTTTTAGATACTTCTTGCATAAATACGTCCGTATGGGCTTTTCAATAGCCCTGAATACAATACTATCTTCCCTTTGCCGAGGATAATATTCTCTAGCATCAAAAACGACCTTTGCACCGCGTTTGAACTTCATAACAAGCGGCAAGAAGAACAAGTCTTCCACCAAAATCAGTCGGTACTCATGCCTTTCTAATACATCCACAATTGGGCTTAGTCGGTACCAATAAGCAACCAACTGTTCTTTCAAAAACGAAAAAGGGAAAAACCTGCTAAGCAAGAGAAAAAACGCTAGGACTACCTTCCTGATGATAATAAAAACTCTTGGTCCGCTATATTGCTGAATTGTGAAAGCACGATTGGCTTTCAAATCCCCCTTAATGTCAAAGCTTACAATATCTACTTTAAAGCCCAAATCGCACAACAAAGCGAAAGCCCTTTTGGGCCTAGGATCACCACTTGGGTCACTTAAAGTTAAAAGGAGTGAAGTGCTATTGTACATCCTTCAATATTGTGGTATTCATCCTTAAATTAAATTAAACCCAAATTATGTTTTATGGAATGTTTTTGACTAAAAATTATTAGAAAAAAAACGTTTAAACTGAAATACGGCCAAATTTTATTCCTTATTAAATTGACATCAACCCTGCAAGATTTTTTTCAATTTACGCAAAGGAGCCATCAAATCGGTGTCTCCACCATAATTCAAGTGAGGGATTTCAGGTCGATTTAAATAAGCCTCGAATTGATCCTTAGTCCAATTAAATTTCTTTAAAAAATACGATATGTCAGATTCCATTTCTGCTTCACTTGGATATGGCAATTGATTGAGCATTTCCAAAGCCGAATCTCTATTCATATCATTATCCATTATAAGCGCAGATAAATGATTCTTTCGTTTATCTACTCCAAATTTTCTAGGCAAAATAACACCCTGGTATAACCTTGTAAAAACTGATTCATAATGTTTATATGGATAAGGAACATATCCAAAATCCTTAACCAATCTTTCAACAGCCAAACTTTTTTTATAATCTAATAAATCAAGGAATCGATGCCATTTAATTCCACGGATATAGCTATTGAAAAAAAAGGCATTCAACGAAAATGGCGATATTGTACTAAATGGGTAACCCTTGCCTTTTTGTTTCCAAATATTATAAATATGCTTTTTATCATACTTGTTAAATGCAGCCCAATTAGATGGCATAGGAATACCCTCTGTAACTGTGTTTGAACCTGAAAGAATAAATTTCGTCTTCCACTTTTTTGCTTGTTCAAAATTCAATCCAACCAAGAAATTATCAGTTAATAACTCCAAATCAATCACATCGGCATCGAAAAAACTTTCTTGAAGGTCTCTAAATTCATTCCAATCCAACACATGGGTATACAAATCTACATTTAGCTTCTTCACTAAATGCTCAATATTCTGTTGAGCAAGTTCAGAATTCCAGCCATTATCCATATGTACAGCTAATGGCCTCAACCCCAAATCTACTGCCCTAACTAATACCCATGAACTATCTACCCCACCTGATACACCAACAATACAGTCATAACGCTTACCCTTACCTTGAGACTTTATATCCAATAACATTTTATCCAAACGGTCTTGCTTTATAGAGGAGGAAACCTCCAATGTGCCTCGGACTGTTTCATAGGATTTACAATAATTACATACCCCTTCTGCATCAAATTCAATACCACTTGCAGTAGTATCCATTACACAGCGAGTACAAATTTTGTGTTCTATCTGTTTATAGTTCATTTCCGATTTAATTAATTTAAAACTTTAAAAGTTCGTTACACCCAAAAAAAAATAATTTAAAATAAGTCAAATTTCTATCGGTGATAAATTACATAGTTGCTATCATTATAAATGCTTGATATAGAATTTAATAAATTAGAAATTAGTATTAATTAACGAACACAATTTTATTAAATTTCAAGCTTTCTAATAACCATTTCCATATTGAATTCCGTAATTTCAGTATAAAGCAACTCTATGTTCTCTTTGATACTTTTTTCACTTAATTTCGTCAAATCTGTCGCCATTAACTTTTCTATGATTTCATGTGAAAAACGATATTTTATCACTTTAGCTGGATTACCTCCAACAATCGCGTAAGGCGGAACGTCCTTAACGACAACACTCCCCGCAGCAACGACAGCACCTTTGCCTATACTGACGCCAGATAAGACCAAAACATTCTCACCCAACCAAACATCATCACCCAAAATGATTGGCCCTTTCGACTTTGCTTCGCTGAACTGTCCCAATATCTTTACCCTAAAAGGAAAAGTAGATATTCCTTTATAACCATGTTCACTACCCAACATGAAAGTAGATCCAGAACCAATCGAACAATAATTGCCTATTGTTAAATATTCGTTATCCGCATCAGAATAAATGGCTTTAATAGGACCGTAGGTCCCAATACCAACCTTAACGCGATTAAAAAACTCCTCGTTATCAGGAAAAAATTCAAGCTTTGTTGAATTATGGCTATTTAAATCACGCCATCTTTTAATAAGTTTAAATTTCCACAAACGGGATTTAATAATTCTCCAAACCATTCTCATTATTCATACCAATTAGAATTTTGAAAACAAGCTTTTAACAACCTCTAAATAAGCATACCCATCCTGCTTTGTTGGTTCCAAACACATGCCTTCACACCATTCATTCCAGCACGAAATAAATATAAATTCCTGATTTCGGTCTTCAGATATTTTTTTCGCTTTAGCTAACCAAAATTTAAACTTCTCAGGAGTGGTTTTACTGATAATATAACCTCTTGTACCATATCGTGGTGTATTATCCCAACCAGTTGTTACACCAAAATAAATTTTTTTATCCCTAGGGAGCCTGTCAATGATAATTAGCGAATTTTTAACAACGACATCATATGAAATAGAAGGAACTAATCTGTTAACAAAAAATTTACGTATAACTTTTTCAAGAATTACTCTGACATTGAAATTTTTTCTCTTCCAAAAATTAATCGCCATTGAATGTTCCATTATGTTGATTGCATCGATATTCTTTTGGTACTTCTTATTCTCAATAATCGCTAAATTATCGATGTTTTCAATAATGTAGATACCATCAAATCCATGCCGAAGACATTCCGCATTCCAAACAGCCACCATCTCATCAAAACAGTCAATCTTATCACCAATATAAATTTGAAAAACTGGTTTATTACCAATTTTTATATAGCGCTCATCCTTAAAAAAATCGAGCAAATAATTGAAATGATTTATCCAATCCTGTTCTTTGCCATATTCCTGTTTTAACAATATCTCACGACCACCTACCCAACTCCTTGTCCAATCATGATTGGCCCACATAAACATAAACTTCTGATCAATATCATTCCACTTTAGCAAATTCTCAGCAGGTCTTTCCAGTATTTTTTTTCCTAAGAACCAATAATGATAATATACCAGTCCGTGAACTGCATATTCCTTCATGAGTTCAGTTTGCCAAACAACAGTCTCCTTCTCAAGCAAATTATAATAATTATCATTCAGCGGAGCAGGAATCTGATGACCTTTAAATAACGGGACCGCCTTCTTCAAATTTGTCCATTCTGTGAACCCAGCTCCCCACCATTCATTATTTTCTGGGATTTCGTGGTACTGAGGCAAAAAATATGCTAATGCTTTTGTCATTTTATCACTTCTTTAAACTTAGCTAATTCAAACAATTTCTCTATAAATGATTTTGCTACCGCATCACCCTGGAATTTTTCGGTAACAAAATTATAACCAGTGTTTGCTATAACTTCTAATTCATCCTGATGTTCCTGGTAATATGAAATTTTAGCAATCAGTCCATCCAATGTACCATCATAGCCGATGTAATGCACTCCATCAATCAAACCTATATCTTGGTACATGGGATCAACTATACCTATATAAGCGCAACCACAAGCCATACCCTCAATAAACCCTATCCCAGGCATTCCAATAATTTCCTCAGGAACTATAAACATCTTGTAGTTATTGTAACTTTCCACGATATCCAACTTGTAATAGGTATTTTCATTCTTTCCAGAACTAAAGGCCGGCCTGAAAAAACTCTCATACAACAAGGAAAATAAACGATAGGGATCTCCTAACAAATATTTAAAAACCCGTTTGAATCGAGCAATCGGCACGTCAAAAATACCCTTTTTCACAGCCTCTCCAATTAGCTTATCCTCTTGGATTTTTGTAATCAAGGAATCAATATAAGGCGCTAACTTTTTTACATTTAAAAATATCTCCTTGCGCATGGGCTGAAGAACATCGGTACCGAAAAAATTTA
>Ga0169931_10011795_pt1 | contig 12229 bp, 2 predicted proteins | sample Kivu_15m_20L_FD_129675 | JGI IMG/M metagenome (GOLD analysis project Ga0169931, IMG submission 129675) | Freshwater microbial communities from Lake Kivu, Western Province, Rwanda to study Microbial Dark Matter (Phase II) - Kivu_15m_20L... | ecosystem: Environmental > Aquatic > Freshwater > Lake ...
CAAGCCCGTCGGGGTCTGTTGTTTTTGCTGGCGTGCTCTAGCCGCGAACCGTTGGCTCCGATGGGACAAGCCCATCGGGGGCCGGTCGGCTTCGCCGCCAGTCCGACTTCGCCCCCAGTCCGACTTCGCCCTCAGTCGGCTCGTCCGACTGGAGCGTACGGTTCGATAGCTAGAACGCGGTAGTACGAAAGCGAGGCTCCCAGACGGGCTTGTCCCGTCTGAAGCAAAGGTTCACGAGCTAGCTCGTGAACCTGATTCACCAGACGGGGCAAGCCCGTCGGGGTCTGCCGTTTTTGCTGGCGTGCTCTAGCCGCGAACCGTTGGCTCCGATGATGGGGCAAGCCCATCGGGGGCCGCAATCTGCGTCGCTTCCACGCAGCTTCGCCCCCAGGCCGTCCTCGCCCCCTGTCCGTCTTCGCCCCCAGTCGGCTTGTCCGACTGGAGCGTACGGTTCGAAAGCTAGAATGCGGTCAATCGAAAGAAAAGCTCCCAGACGGGCTTGTCCCGTCTGAAGCAAAGGTTTGCTGGCTAGCTCACGAACCTGATTCACCGGACGGGGCAAGCCCGTCGGGGTCTGTTGCTGTTGGTGGCGTGTTCTAGCTGCGAACCGTTGGCTCCGATGGGACAAGCCCATCGGGGGCCGCAATCTGCGTCGCTTCCAAGCATCTTCGCTCCCAGGCCGGCGTGCCCCCAGTCCGGCTTCGCCCCCAGTCGGCTTGTCCGACTGGAGCGTACGGTTCGAAAGCTAGAATGCGGTCAAGCGAAAGGAAGGACTCCCAGACGGGCTTGTCCCGTCTGAAGCAAAGGTTTGCTGGCTAGCTAATGCTGCTAATGCTTGCCACCCATGGTGAGGCGCTTCAGAGCATGGTCCAGTGTCCATTCGCCTACCGATCTTCCAGCCTGTTGGCCGGCCACGTTATCGAAAGAGAAATGAATGCCACCGTAGATCCTACTATTCCCCGCCTCGTTGGCTGCGTCCCAAAAACTCCCGAACGATCGACGCAGGATCAGGCTTGGATCCAAAGGACGCTGCGATAAACCCGAATAAGGATCGGAAGTGTCGGTAAACGCAAAGTCTTCGCCCAAGATCTCGGTGAGTACTGTTGCTGCGGCAGAGCTAAACGTGCTATGCCCGGAGGTATAGGCCGCGAATGGCGGCGTCTTGAGGAAGGGGGTCCACAACGAATCTGGCTGGGTACTGTCATTTCCGTCTTGATCCGCCAAGCGAATCGCATCGATCGGACGCCAGAGATTGTAATGGTACTTGGTATTCCACGATGCGATCCCCGCATCGGCCATCGCAATGTTGAGCAACGCCATGGTTCGCGCGCTGGCAAGCAAGTCGATCTGCGATGACTGAATCGCATCGGTGGCAATCCGATTCCAATGGCCAGGAGGGGTGGCGGTACCCGCCCCATCCGCCCAAAAAGTCGCGATCTCCGTTTGTTCGCGTGTCCGTTGCGCGGAGCCGATGCCACCCAGCCGCATCACTTCGTCAACCGCCTCAGCATACTCGGCGGAATCGAGCGAAGGGGGCGGTGAGGAAAGAAACTGATCACTCGCGTGCATCGCGAAGGGACGCAGATTGGCCCATTGGGGGAGGAGTGGTGGCAAGTAATCCGGTGCGGTCCTTCTCCATTTCCCGGGCGTGTTGGATTCCGGATTGGTTCCTCCCTGCGCAGACAAGTCCCCCTGTCGTTTGGCGAGCACGGCCTGTGCCGCCTGTAACCCCAGCAATCGTCCAGCATCGCGTGCAGGGCCTTCGGGGACAACGGCAAGCGACTCCGCGAGCGAAGCATCCCAAACGGATCTCTCATCGTGGTCAGAGTACAGCGCGTTACCAACCGTGTAGGCTGCCCAGGCTATCGCTGATTCAGCCGACGCGTGTGGCTGGAGAGGGCCCTCGAAAGCGTACGATTCGTATTTGCCTTCGATGGCATTGATCGCACCAAACATGGCGGTGTGCATCATGGCGAGGTTGCGAGCTACCAGCGGAGGCTGCGACGGAACGATGCGATTGGGGTAGGGATCGTTCGAGGTTCCGGTCCAATCCCGGACCACATTAAGCATCGCCGCATTCCAATCGGCAACCACATCGCCGAGCCGGAGCTCATGGCCGATCGTCATGGTCCTACCCAACTCGTCTCGGATCGCGACCGAAAAATCGTTGATCCCGTTCTGCAGAGTTATCTCGAATTGAAATACGCCGTTCCCGTCAGACGTCATGTTCAACGGCGAGGAGTAGGTGGTGGATCCCCTGGGCTTCGTTTGAGCCGTGATGTTTGCAAAGCTCCCCGTCTGGCCGACGAATCGCACCTGCGGCCGCACCACGACGCCGTTGTTGTTGGAATCCGACGCGATATCCACGCTGATGTTGCCTAGCAATTCTCCCGGGTTGCGATTGATCGCATTGATAACGAGGAGCGGATCGAGCGGTGAGATAACTCCATCGCGGTTGACATCCATCCGCAGCGCTTTGAGCGTATCATCTGGGATCGGCCCCCAGGGAGTCGATCGATTGAGTGCGTTGATCAGGATCAAGGCATCGAGCGGCTCCACCAAACCCGACCCGTCCACATCGCACGGCAGATCCAAATCGCTTGCAAACAGCACCCGAGAATCGAGCACCTCGATCGCAAGAGACCGTTTGTGCGTTTTGTGGTTTCGGGGCTTCATTCTCATGTGCAACGCATCTAGTTGTCGTAGAATCGATGAACTGATTTTCTGGTCATGCGTCACTGTTCGGAGTATTTTTGCATGAAAGACTCAATGACGGTCCCCGACATGTTTCCGCCTAACCGCTTCTCAACCTAACCTTCCCTTTCCCCTCAGCAATAAATCTTCGGACAAACGACCATTGCACCTTATCCCTCGGTACTTATCGTGTTGGTCGCTCGCATATCTGGCTCAAACCGCGGTCGCACCATTCCGTCTGGACCGAGCTCGGCTTTGAATTGCTCAAGACATGGAAAAGCCGTTAGGTACGAATAGCACTCCACATGGGAACAATTTTGGATTTACTTGAATGTTTTTGATTCTCTCTCTTTTAGTCCAATCTCATAAATTGCCTGCGCCAAGAATGTGATAAATGTTATTCTCAATCTTCTGGCCGTCGGGAGATAGGCTATTGATCATTTCAATCGCTTTGGCATTGTTGGGATTACTTCGCCAAGCTTGATATTCCGGCGAAACCTGTTGCTGCGAAAGCGGATTTGGCGTTTTGCCGGATTTTTTGGTTGCTTGTCCGGTTCTTGCTAGCGAGCCTCCACCGTTTGGGCACAATCCTGTTGGATCCAACGCGCGAATGACGTCATTTTCAACGTAGCTGGCCAAGTTTCTGGAATCCGCCGCAAAACGTATTGGGTCTTCGGAGATGAAAAGCCCAGCTTTTGCGTCATAATACCTTGCTCGATATTGATAGAGCCCTGTCTCGGCATCCCATTCGCGTCCTGTGTACGCGAATGTAGGAGCCAATGCCGTATTGGTTTGCGAAAGGATTCGCCCAAAGCTATCGTAGGTGATGTGATTCCTGATGACTCCGCTCGAATCGATGATGTCGCGGATTGTGCCTAGATGGTCCGACAACATCCAATGAATGGCTCCGCCCGCCGTCTCGTCGGCGAGTACCATGTCGATTACGGGGCCGTGCAAGTATCGATGTGTGAGATTGCCTGAGCCGTCGAACTCGAAGGCTACATGGTCACCATCGTGGATGTATTGTTTGATCGTGTCTGTGTTTGGTCCGGCTCCATCAGAATCTATCGACTTGCGGATCCGACGGTCAAAGACGTCGTACGTGTACCGCGTATGTGACTGAACCGCTCCTGCCGAATTCTTGGTGATGACCGATGTCAAACGATTGCGATGATCCCAACCGTACTCCGTCCGTTGTCCACTCGATATTTCAATACGGAGAATGCGATTGCCATGGTCGTCGTAGGAATAGTTATTGAGGCCGTCCGACAGCAAACGGTTGTTTTGTCCGGTTTGGTAGCCGGGCAAGGTTCGATTGCCGTTGAGATCATACGCATAGGCTTCATCTTGCTGGATGGTATGATCCGCACCCACCAATTGATCGGTTGCATCGTAAGTGTAATTAGCCACGCCGTCCGGCGATGCAATACGCGTAATGCGATCAGCAGCATCCCAGGTGTAATCGTAGGTTGCAAGCACTTGATCGATCGAGGAATGCTTGATCTGTTGCAGTCGAGCGGCAGCGTCATAGCTATAGGTGGTCTTGGCGACTTGCTGCTGCCCGGCCGCATCACGAAACCGGGTCAAACCCTTGAATAGCCCTGCCTTGTCGTACTCGAAATCGACACGGCGATTGACCGCTCCGCCGGAATTCTGGCGAATCGATGCCACTCGGTTGCGATTATCAAAGGTGCGGTCGATCGAGCCGACTTGCGTTCCCGCGATCCGATCGGTCCGACTTGTTTGATTGCTGTTGGCATCGTAACCATACGTGAACTGTACGCGAGGAGAAATCGGTATCCCTTGATTGTCGCTTGAAACAGTTCTCCCCAAAGCATCATAAGAAAAACTCCACTGTGAGTCTGGGTCGCGGGCCGACAACAGTTGGCTCGCGGCATCGTACAACCAGGTCATCTCGCGAATTGTCGAACCTGAATCGTCGAGCCATCGCTCGTGGGTGTTTCGATGCAGTTCATCGTACTGAAATTTCCTGATTCGCCCGTTGCGATCGATCGCCTCAGTAATGTTGCCGACGGCATCGTATTTCCATGTCAACGCCTTGCCAAGCATGTTGGCTTCATGCGTCAGTCGATTGAGCGCATCATAGGTGAAGGTCGTCTTGTTCAAGATGGGGTCGATTAGCGCAGTGCGATTACCAACGGCATCGTATTCCGCTCGACTCATCCCCCCCATCGCGTCGATTTGCTGCGTCAGTTCGCCGAAACGTGAGTAGATGAACTTGGTAGTCCGTCCGAGCTCATCGATGGTTTCAATGGGTTGATCCGCAGCGTCATAAATCGTGGTGTAGCGTTTTCCTAATGGGTCAATCTTGGCGGTTTGTCGTCCACGAGCGTCGTAAACAAAACTTGTTTTGCGGCCAAGGGGATCGACGATGGAGGTCAACTGATCGTCAGAAGAGTACGCATATTTGGTTGTATTTCCCAAGGCATCGGTTTGCGAGACCAGTCGATTTCGAGAGTCGTAGGCAAATACGGTCTGCCTTCCCAGTTCATCTGTCGTGGCCACCACGTTGCTTGCTGAGTCGTAGCGAATCTGCGAAGTCTGCTGCAGAGCGTCCCTCGCTGTTGCGACACGATTCAAAGAATCATAGGTGTACTGTGTCGAGCGATTCAGCGGATCAATGACTTGCGTAGGGTTGCCATTTTTATCGTATTCGACCTTAGATACCGGCGAGGTCAGCGGACCTGCGCCGTCAGGATCCGGCTGCACTGTCTCGATCAGCCGATTGGCAGTGTCATATCTGTAGCGAGTCACTCGGCCCAATGGATCGATCGATTGGCTCAGATTGCCAGCCGCATCGTAGGCGAAGTTGGTCACGGCGGTTTCGGGCAAGCCAAACGCCTCCGTAATCGAAACCAATCTGCCCAGAGCATTGTATTCGTATTTGGTCACAACTCCGGCAGGATTGGTCATGCTCGAGATTTGGCCACGCGGCGTATAGGTGTAGTTGGTGACACGGTCATCGTTCCCACCCAAGCTACCCACAACTTCCGTCACTGTCAGCAGATTGCCATTCGATGGATCGATCTGATTTACGGTGACTCGCCCGAGATCGTCGGTGTATTTGGTCACTTGATTGAAGGTCGGTTCATATTCAAAGTGCTTGCCCTGGTTGGACAACTGGTTATAGCGGACCTGGATTTGCCCGTACCGATTCTGTTCGACAAACACCAAATCGTCATAGCCATCGCGATCGATATCGGAGAATATCACTCGCTGACCGAGAATCTGATCGGTCATGGTTCCGACCGTAAAGCTAACCGGATCCGAGTACTCACCCGTTCCATCATTGCGATAGATGTTTAGTGTGCTACTGTCTCGCTGGTAGCCCAGAATGTCTAAGTCTCCATCGTTGTCGATGTCCCTAAGTTCTGGTACGTAGCTGTTGACTCGCCAAGCGTCCAGCAAGTCCATGGCTTGAAAGCCGTTTCGGCGATTGAGAAATCGACCGTAAGACGTGGGGCCAAACATGCCGGTTGTTTGAACGGATACCAGGTCATTTACCCCGTCGCCGTCAATATCGCCACTGGTGACTCCTCCCGTCCGGGCAAATCCAGTCTCAATCTCGTCCAAGAAGATTCGGTTGGGGTCGGCGTAGCGGACCCCAATTATTCGATTGGGAGAATACGGGTGATAGATGTCGTCACGACCATCGCCGTTTATATCGGAAAGCTGGGCCGCAACGAGAAAAAATCCCAAGTCGATGGGCTGCGAGAAGCTGCTATTATTGTTCCGAAACAACAATGCGGTTTCAGCCTGTCGACTCACAATGATATCTTTATCACCATCGCCGTCGATATCACCAGTTGCAAAGAAAATGGAACCGATTGCGTTAATAATCAAATCCGTCAATTTCGGATATTCGCCGTTTGCTTGTCGAACGAAAATCGAAAGCTGATTGACGAATTGATTCTGATCGTTCGTGTAACCGTTCAGCACCAGTAGTTCTTGACGGCCATCTCGATTCATGTCAACAAATTCAGCTTGCCAAGTACTTCCCGAATAAATGTTCCGAGGATCTTCGAAACCTCCCGCTGATTTGGATTCAAGCAACCAAATACCCGTCTGCAACGACGGATCAGTCCCGTAAATCGCCAGATCATCGAAGCCATCCAGATTAAAGTCGCCGGTGTAAAGTTTATCGATCCATCCAAACCCCAAGTCGAGAGAACTGGCCTCTTGGGGAGCAGGTTCCAGTCGTGCGGTTGAAAACCCCGAGTTAGCTAATACTTGTGCCTCATAGACTCCGTCCGAATTCGTATCTGTGATAATGACTGACCTGTAATACGGTGCACTGGTCGAATGAGCTTTGTTGAGAACCAGCTCAAAATTTTGGTTACCGTCATTGATCAGCGTCTGTAACGCTACTGAACCGCTTACAAAGGGTGTTGCGTGACGCACGATGTCCAGATCACCATCATTATCCAAGTCCAAAACCGTGTCGCTCGCTCCCAGTGGTGCCTCGATCCTCGAACGACCATTGGAGATGTCCTTAGTCTCGAAGCTTCCGTTGCCACGATTTAATAACAGCCAGTCGTCTGCAAATAGCACATCCAGATCGTTATCGCCATCGATATCCACCACGCGGAAACTTAGCGAATAGGGCGAGGAAGTCTCAATTCCAGTAGCGATTTCAGTAGCTTGACCAAATGTGCCATCGCCTCGTCCCGGAAAGACTAACAGTTTGCCCAAAGGCCATAGCTCACCTGCGGGTCCGTTACCCATCGCAGCGACAATCACATCGTCATGATTGTCCTGATTGAGGTCCGCTGTCTCAATATGCGAGTAGTAATTGAAAGTTGTCTCAAAACCGCCGAGCAATCTTTGACCGGCAGAAAATGTTCCATCTCCGTGTCCGAGGAAGATCTTGTAGGTGCTCCTTGGCTGTAACTCTTCGTCCACGATCGTCGAAGCAAGTGCTCTCGCCAGGTCGATTTTACCGTCATTGTTGAAGTCGGCGAATACCGCCGTTTGAGGTGTGAAGTTCGCGTTTTCCGTGATCCCGGAAACTGCGGAGTCGCGCCACGTCCCATCGCCGTTGTTCAGCTTGGCAACCAAACCATGTGAGACATGCAAAATGTCGGTCCAGCCATCGCTGTTCAGATCGACCGCATAGGAGTAGGAACCACTACTCAGCACGTCAGTTGCGTTGGCAGGCTCCGTTAGTAGTTGTGACTCAGGGAATTTTCCGGCTTCGTTTCCGAAGTGAATCGTTGCTCGCGCTAATTCATACCCGACTAAAATATCGCCGAAGCCATCACGGTTAAAATCAGCCTGGGCGATAGACGTGCTCGTCCAAGTCCGGGGTCCAAACTGACCATTAGGATCGAAACCACTACGCGTAAACGGGTCTGCAAAGATGTTTGCCGGTTGATTGATTTCGTCTTGGATGAACGACACGTTGCCTCGATCGTCATACTTGTAAGTCGTTGAGTAACCTCGAGCGTCTTTCACCTCGCGAATCAGATCATTCGCGTCTTTTGCAAAGCTGCCGCTGCCACCGATCCGGTCTCTTTTGTTGACCAGTTGCCCGGAACGATCGGATCGATACGTAGTCATTTCCCCTCTACCATCGATCAGAATCGCGTTACCTTCATCCGAAAGGACAGCAAAGGGTGGGTCGTTCTCGTTGGTGATTCTCTCGATCGAATTTAGACCATAGACTGCTGATGAACGAACCCGCCATTCGGAGCCGTCTTTGCGAGTCGCTCCCGATACGCGTCCGAAGTCGTCGTAGTAACTCAATTCGCGATTTCCATTCGCGTCGATTTCGCCCGTCATGAGATTGCGGCCATCGTAATTCCACGTCCTTGCTGCGCCATCCGGATCCGTGACTTTGATTAAATTGCCCGATGAATCATGTTCCAACGTCGTGGCTCGACCCGCCGGATCAACGATCCGACTTAATTTGCCCTGGATGTAATCCAAGCGAGTGACCAGTCCGACTGGGTCTGTCAGTGAATCAAGAGAGCCGTCCGAGTTGTATGCGTAGGTTGTTTTGTTGCCGACGCGATCCGTCACTTCCATCAATCGACCGTCGATCCCTCGGAAGGCATAGGTGGTTCCGTCAGGTAGTCGCCGTTGCCAACCGGCGCCTGTTTTGATGAGCGTAGAGAAATCTGCCTTAGGAGAATCGTATCGATCGGGTTGATTTCGATTCCTGGTGAACAGCAATTCGTACAGGCCGCCGTCGACAAGCAAGATCGATCCGTTCGCACTCTCGATGAGTTGCTGCAGACCCGAGATCCCCCATCCGGCGCCGTAGGGTGACGATTTGGTGTTGACGTGGAGGAGTTCCGAGTTGGATTGAAACAGTGTTCCTGAGAATTGGTCAGCGTTCCATTGCCCTGGTCCATACATGACGGAGTATTCGTAGATTCCTGTCGGTAACTCACGCATATCGGCCTGAACCGCCATAGATACGTTCACTTGCGGGCCGCCAAACGGAGACGGTGGGACTCGCCACAACAAATTGCTTGAGGCGTCGCCAAGGGTGAAACTCGTTCCATTCTGGAATACGGAAACGCGGGCACCGATACGCTGATTTTCACCAACGTTGACGTTACTCATGCCGAAGTGAATGATCGGGTTCGGATCTGCGCGCAAAGAGGAGTAGGCAAGCTCGATTCCGCGATCTTCACCGAGAGAATTGTAGGTAATCGTTGAATGGAATTCCTTGAGCGCTCCTGTGTACAGGCACGCCTCTGAACTCATCGCGACGCCAGCGTTCGTGGTGTAGGGACTAAACTGTCCTGCACCACCCATGCACGGGGTGGCCCCTCTCGGATCCGGATTGCTTCCATGGTTGGAGGGAGAGAGGTTGCCTGGGTTGGCTGCGGGTAATGAAGGCATGTGCCAGCTGGAGTTGCGAATACCGCCGTGAATCGTTTCGATCGACTTCCCATCCTGCGATACTCTCATGTCGCCAACATCATCAAATTCACCGGTCACCGGATTGATGGACCAAAGATCGAGGATCGTGCCCGGCGGATAGTTCAGTCGGTTTGGAAACGTGACCGGTGTAGGAGTTGCGAATACCATTTCCCCTGGCTGAATCGTTACGACCAGATTCGGAAAAAGTTGGCCTGGCAAGGAAGCAGGAGTCCTCGAGGGTGGGACCTCAGTGATGCTTAGCGATCCAGTGAATGGTAGTCCCTGTTGGGTGAAGAGCGTGTTCGCTCCCACATCGACCGCGACCGGAGCTTCATCGGATCGGAGCAGACGCTCGACTCGTGTATCCTTGACGGGATCGATACTCGTTCCTTCATTCAAGGTCGGCAGATAGATTGGCCGAACGATCACGTTGTTGTAACCCGCATAGATCTCGTGCTGCAACATGAACGGCAGTTTCTCGGCGATAAACGGGTACTTCAACGGGCCCGTTAGCAACTCGCCCCGCACCCGCAGCGTCTCCGATGCGGGGATCCCCGATCCCAAATCCAAGCGGAACGAGCCGTCGGCTGCCGTCACGCCCGAGACCGCACCCACCTCGATCCGCAATCCCGCGATCGGCGTACCATCCACATTCACGATCCGCCCCGACACGCGCGTCGTCCCCACAGGATCCGGAATCACCCTCACCGTGATCGTCTCGCGATCATTCAAAATGCTGTCACTCGCTTGAATGGTAAGCTGATAGGTCCCGAGTTGGGCGGGAGTTGGTTGAATCGTGAGGACGCCGCCAGTGCTCAGCGACAGCTTCGGGAGTTGCGAGCCGCCGACCGTCGAGAACTGAATCGAATCGCCATCGGGATCTGATGCTTGCAACGCGATCTCGACGGTGCTACCGGGCATGACGTCGATCGGAGGGATCGGATCAAGGTTTGGGGCGCGGTTCATTGCCCCCGAAATGATGCTCGGTACGATCGGAAAACGTGTCTTGGGTGCATTCTCCAATTCGATGGTGAACAGGTCGGATCGCTGCTGCGAACCCAAACCACCCCGGGGGATGGCTGTGCGCAGATTCCAATAGGGAACACCGGACGGAGTGGTCCCCGACGCGTTGGCACTGGTCATACCGCTTGGGAGACCGTTAAGTACCAGCGCTGTATCGCGACCGATGGCGGGTCCCCGATTGAACAGTCGAGCATCGAGTTGTATTTTTTGGGTCGCAGCATCGTAACGCCAATTCTCCGTGATGATTTCGACGTTGGAGACGGACGCCCAAGATGATGTTTCGGCTGCCGGTCCAACCGGTGTCGGCTGATCCGGAGCAAAAGCAAGGCTCTCGATGGAGCGCTGGCTGTCGACTTGATTGGACATCGGTAAGACGGCTATTTGCGTGCCGCTTGCGGCTAACTGGCTGAGCAGCTGCAGCCTCAGTTCGGCAGTGTTCGAGGTCGTTAATCGTGTCAGGTCAATCGAGAGAATCCGTCCATCCCAAGTGGAGATGCCCGGGACGGTTTCCGCCCTCTCTTTCGTCAACGAAAACACGCTGGTTCCTTGGCGACCGCGATCCAATAGTGTCGTCATCGAATCGGGATTCGTGACGTAAATGTTCAGTCGGTCCTGCAAAAGTGAATTGGCAGCGACCGGATCCCATGCGGCGGTGATCTCGACTTGCAGCGTTCTCGATCCGTGGCTTTGACCCGTGGTTACCCAGATCGATTGTTCAACCACAAGATCTGATTGCTCTTGAAGCAACCGGGGCGATCGAATCCCGGAATTGATGGCGTTGATCACACGCAGTGCGTCCAGCGGACTCAACAGACCATCGCCATCGATATCGATATAGGGAGCATCGGAGGGACGGACCGGGGGCAGTTGCAACAATTGACCTCGATTGATCTCGTTGATCACCGCCAACACATCCAAAGGAGCAATGGTCCGATCCCCATCCGCATCCAGATGATCGACCGGGTTCCTCCAATCGATGTTCAAAAGGCGACGATCTTCAAGAGTTTCGAGCAGTAGTCTTCGAATTCGCCCACGCCCCTCAACGGGCGAACAATGTTTCTTCCGTCGCATACAAAACCCTCTGTTCTCAACGCTATGGATCAACGATCCTGGAAGAGGAATTCGGGCGGAATCCTCAATTTTTCTCTCAAAAAGCCCGCTTCGTCGGCTCAGGAGGACATACCCCCCCTCTGTTTCAATGCAAAGTCCCGCTTCGATTGGCCAAAAATTTTCAAATTTTGATGGATCCTGACCGTCGCGTGCATCCAATTGATTGAAAGACGGGTTCTCGGCGGTGTCCTCGGCTTGTTTCTTTAGAAACCTTGCCTCATCTTCCCTTCGAGACGACAATCAAGGTCTCCTGCGATGCAAACTCCCTAAGCGATTGGAGATATATAGATGGCAACCGGCGCTTATCTGGTCCGAAAAAATGCCTGAATCCGACAAGCCCATCGGGGGCCAGTCGGCTTCGCCCCCAGTCGGCTTCGCCCCCAGTCGTCCTCGCCCTCAGTCCGGCTTCGCCCCCAGTCGGCTTGTCCGACTGGAGCGTACGGTTCGAAAGCTAGAACGCGGTAGCACGAAAGGAAAGGCTCCCAGACGGGCTTGTCCCGTCTGAAGC
>Ga0169931_10011796_pt1 | contig 12229 bp, 6 predicted proteins | sample Kivu_15m_20L_FD_129675 | JGI IMG/M metagenome (GOLD analysis project Ga0169931, IMG submission 129675) | Freshwater microbial communities from Lake Kivu, Western Province, Rwanda to study Microbial Dark Matter (Phase II) - Kivu_15m_20L... | ecosystem: Environmental > Aquatic > Freshwater > Lake ...
CATTACAGTCACCGACGTCAACATGACAACTACCAGGTCTTTCATTCTACTACTTATAATTCTGAGTAATACTAATGCAAGAGAGTCTTCAACTACAATCCCTCGAACAGCTTTACAGTATAAGATCTCCGACCTCGGCGATGCTATAGTCAAGCAAACACGTCGATGTCTAAACTTCAACAATATACTCGGGTCAGTTTCATCTGTACCAGCCTATGATCGTATCCTATCACAACCAGTATTTGCTGTTACTACACCTTGGGGATCACCGTATCTTCTATTTGAACAAAAGGATGCAACTGAAACAAGATTAGAATTCGATGAGACTTATTCTGATGCCAAAGGTGATGACAACTTGCAAAAGACACAGAACAAGGCAAGGGGAAGAGATTCCAATACCAACCAGGTAGCCTTATACTTTCTTGATGAACATGATGCTATGCAATTAAGAGATGAGATGCTACAACTAGATCAAATGAAGGGGGCAGATATGCGTATAACAACGTTTTCTTTAGGCAAGGCCTTACGACAAGCGTCGAATCTGAATCATGGTCTACTGACAGGTCAACCGATTGATGACCTGACGGGAAAGTTACCATCACCACAAGAAGGAGGTTCTTTACGCTATAAAATTGTACCTCCTAGGAAGGAACTCTTTTATGCGGCTCGATGTAAAGGTAGAGAACGTGTTGGGTTATTCGGTTCGACTCCAGCAGTCGATGCCCGGTTGATGTTGAGTTCATTTTCTACCATTGGGGGTGTTTTACGAAAACGAAGAATGGAAGCTAAGACTCGGGAGAGTAGTAAAAAGGATAAGATGAGTAAGGATGTCTCTGCTCAGGGTATTCCTGTCGTCGACGACATGGATCCTATTCGAAAGGCATACTCTCATATGAATGGCTTTGCTGGTATACCTGTTTTCTACAGTCCAGATCTACGAATTTCCAACGGTGTTAAGGGAATACTACGTTTTGATTTGAACAAGCGTATACCCCTATTCTTCTCCTTTGAAGACTTGATGGAATGTCATTCAAACTCTATATCTAAACTCAAAAGAGATGATAAAACAAATATACAAATGGAGGCCTCTAATGTTGAGGTTTTTAATCTCATGGATGTCATCAGCAGTATTGAACAAGAAAATTGGCGTGCGCAACGGAACAGATACCAAGGGATTCTGAACTTCTTTCGACGAAAGGAGAAGAACAAAAAGTCCATGACATCCAAGAGCTCAGAAGACTTGAATAATATTATCTTTATTCCCAGCAGTAGCAGTGTTAAAAGTAAGGAGCTTACTTCTCGAGTGGGTAGTGGAAAAGCTAAATTTCTAAGGCCTATGAGAGCATGGGGGAAAGATGCTTAGAGTATTAGTATTACCTATGCATGAATAAATTATTAACACGAATTAATGCTAATTCCAACTTCCATGAGTGTAGGTGTTTTCATGTACTAAATAATATGGAGTAGCAAACGCATCCATGTATGACCAAAAATCTTGGAAAAACGGCCATATTTGGATATCTCCAATCTATTGATAGCAGTGACCCGAAGTGAACATCTCCATTTGTTGAATCCTATACATACCGAATAGGAATAGGTGGTGTATAAGTAGTAAAGCGAAAGATATGATAGCCCACCAAGCGTGTCCTAGCACAGCTATAGTGATTGTAATTATTGATATCATCACATCCAGAAAGTAGTTGTAGAATTATGTTACAAGATATCAAGTGTAAAGGATATCAAGTGTAAAAAGGATATCACGTGTGACGCATGACGCCACTCTGGGTCGTGGATCAGCATGACTGACCATCGCGTGCAGTGACTATATAAAAGACATCAGAATTACGAACCACACTCATCTAACTCAGAATAGTTTCGATTGGACTTTGCTTGAAATACCTACATCCGAAATGAATGCTGAGAACTTCAATCAAAGAAAGGGAGATGTATCTTCGTCTCATCCCTCGTCGCAACATAAAATTCCGCCTGTTGTAAAAGTAGATGACTCTAATCAAGAAGGCGTCAATCGACATTCAGAAAGTATATTAGAAAGCCTAGAAGGTCATCGTCCATCCATGGAGACGGAATCTGTATCTCTCCTAGCTAAATCTGATATAATCTCCAATTCCAATTCATCAAATGATAACGATGTCATAGGTGGCGATGATTACGAGAAATATATAAGCCAAGAACCCTTCCCACTACTAAAATATTCACGAATCACAGGGTCATTACCAAGATCTACATCATCAAGCAGCGACAATCCCACAGAGTCGAAAAGCAGTAGTAGTAGCAGTAGCAGTACTGGGATGTTAACAGTTCCTTGTCTATGTACATCTCTAGGAAAGTTAGTACTAGTTCAGACTAATACATCTACATCGTCTTCTTCTCAATCGAAAAATCGGGATTTGAATGGAATTGAACATGGTGGTATTCAGGAATTTTCTATCCTTGGAGATGGCAGTAGTATCATGAACAGTAGTGGCATCTCAGGAGGAGGTGGGTCTTTGCTCGTATCCGGTGTACCTCAGGTGTATTACATTCTTGCCTTGGGAATGAGCGATGGGTCCATTCATCTCATTAACCCCAGGAATGGAAAATCCTTTTGTCCATCCACATGTCTTAAAATTATTTCATCCCATCCAAGTTCTACTCCACCTCTTCCAACTAAAAGTGAAAATATATCTCAGACACCATCGTCTTCTGAAAGTAAAGGTGATAGTACTCCTTCAAGGAAAAAACTGTGTGCTGTTGTCGATGTATCCTTTGATGCGAGTGGTTCATTTCTTGCTGCTATTACTCAAGGTGGTGATGTATCCATTTTTGAATTTCGTTTCGGTAAGGGATCATTACAAGCATCTAATGCTAATGATATGATGAGTCATGGGAAAGGTGCGATGACTTCCAATATATCATCAGAAGGGATATCGACGAAACAACCAGTCAACATGTTTGAAAGTTTTCTTTCCAAATTGGCTGGGGATGATCGTACTCCCCATACGTCAGAAAAGTCTATACCAAAATCATCTCTCCATCAGCAAGGCTCGTCCACAGATGTGGTTATACATTCACTTTGTACTGCTCGCTTCCACTATCATAAACCCATGCAATCACAGTCTGCATCTTCACCCACTTGCTTAGCTATCGACCCCTCCTACAGACGAAGGAAGGAAAAGGCAATTATTGTAGGCTTCGAAGATGGTAGATTAATACTTACAAAAAGATCGAGTCATGGAGGTGCATCAGAAGCTATTGTTACTGGTACGGTAGGAGCTACTGTGATCAATACAAGTGGGGCTGGTATCGGTGGAGCAATGAGTCTTTTCCTTCAGCCCCGACGAAGGGATATTGAGCTTTATTATGGTATGGCAAGAGAGAGTAATACGGGTGGACCCAAGGGAATCGAGGCTCTAACGTGGAGAGGCAATTTAATTGCATGGGCTGACTCTAGCGGAATAAAACTTTTTAATGTGGAACACATGACTCGGATTGCACACATTGATAGACCAAGCGGAGGTAAGAATATTTGAAAAGCTTTGGAATTAAGGTTATGAAGATCATCTTCTTACTCGTTTCTTTTGATTGTCTTTAGCCAAGGTCGAACTTTATCCGACAATATCATCAATTCGACCATGCCTTGTCTTCGAGCGATGTGACTCATTACTTATAGTATGGGGTGATTGTTTAATGTCGATGAGTATAAAATATGAATCCGAAAGTGGGGCTGACTCTCACAGTATTAATGATGGTAACGAAAAAATTACGAGTACATCGAAAGGGCCTTCTTACAAAGTTGATTGTATTATGGCATGGCAGATGGACTGCATCGCTTGCGATGTCTCGCCGCTAGATTCAGACCATGTGGTAGTATTAGGGCTTGTTCCGTTGGCACCAGGTTCCGGAGAAATTGATGAAGTATTGGTCAGTAATTTAGTCGAACTTCAAATCATCAGTCGTTCAACTAGGAGCTTGATTTCATGTGACTGTCTTCCTTTGCTGAGAGACACGATGGTCATGAAAGGAAGCGAATCGGAAATTCACGTTGACAATGCGTCCATGTTTTCGTTGCAATCATCGTTTTGTACCCCAAGACAAGAGGATACTGTAGAGGCTTTGGATGAACTTTGGATGAATATAGATACAGATGGCGCTGATGTAACCTCAATGATGCAGAATTCTATAATAAAGCCTCTTGTCGAAACTGTGTCTACAATCACCAAGGTATCAGCATTTGTTGATCCGCATATGCGATGGAGTATTAACGAAGTACGCCGACTTGATTATGATGAGAATACGGAAGAGAAAAAAGAGGATGAATCAAGCGAGAGCTCTATTGAATATAGTGATGATTATTCATTCATCTTCCAAAATCAGTCCATGCTTACGTTTGATTTTGCGATGAAAACTCAAGGCTACCCACCGCTTTTAATGATCCAGACTCAATCTGATTCCATTTTAGTGGAGACCCGAGACATTGACGATGCTATATCATTTGCAAGAAGTAAAGGACTTCACGGGACAGCCCTACGGCGTGGCTTAGTTTACCGGAAATACTTGCGTCGGCATACTCTTCGGCTTCTTGTTGATGAATATTTGTCGGCTTTATTATACCCATCAGATAAAAGCAACAAAGATGATTCCGACTTCTTCGAGAAATATCAACGACTACATTTAGCCGCGCGATCCGCAGCGGTGCTGATTGGCGGAGAAATTGACCCCTGGATTCGTTGGACATTTGAATTCGCAAAAGTACCTGGTGGCTTATTTGTTCTTCGTCCCTTTTTTCCTGTAAGAGGTGAGAAAACAACTGTAAACGTTGACTATGTCCTTTACGTCAATCAATATTGGACTTACAATTTTTCTAGATCCCAGGCTTCCTTCCCTTTTATATGAATTCATTCTGGATAAGTTATTTATAGACACCGTATCTTTAATACGGCAAAAGGAAACTGTAAATCTCAAGGCGATATTGCCCACTGTCGTCGTTAGTGCTGCTGATTTATTCATAAATGCGTTATACGGATGGGGCCCAACCACATGTCTGAATGCAAGAATTCACTTTTTGAATTATGAACCATCAGAATCAGGTAGAGAAACGCTTCGTCAAGCGGACGAGGATCTCCATCGACGATATAGTCAGAGAGTTTCTACCTTTCTCGACTCAATCATTTCTTCAACTACGCAACATGTGATTAGCACCAATAAACATGGGATCGCATTACACAGTCTATTTGATATTGAAAATGTTGAAAACCAGTTGCATTACCATCTGAGAGCGGTCAATTCTTTTTCTACTCACTCAAGTTTGCAAGATTTTTTGTCCCTGTATTTTCAGGCCATGTCATCGTTAGCATTGATGAGGAATTCCTATGAAGATTCTATCAAATGGCTCTTATACATGTACTCATACGACCAAACTCGTGTCGCGTCTATCGAAGACGAATCTTCTCGGGCGATCCACGATGCGGATTTCTATTCTATCGGCAAACCATTGAAATACAACAAATTCGCATACGTTGCTGATCTCATTGAAACTCACCAGTTGCATCGACTTCTAATCGACCCCAGCTCTTTCATGAAAAATATTACGTTCATCGATTTTCCACTTGTTTTATCAGAGCCTTTACATGCATTAATTTGTCTCTTGGGACTTGACAGGAGTGGCGATTTCCTAACGGAGAACTGCACTGGTGTTTCAACACATAAATCTTCGACGATAGGGATGCCCATCGACGAAGTGGCTGATAAGTTAAAGCCCACCCCGAAAATCCTTTGTTGGTTTCTGAACCTCATGCTTTATCGCAAACCAGAATATTACATAGCTTTCACAAATACTTCTATTCCTCCTTCTTCGATCGTCGAACTTCATCGTTGTCACTTTGAGCTCCTGGTTGAATTTACTGATACCCAATCGCAAAACGTTAACAAACGTAAGGACATTCCGCGCTATGACGACGTGCACCTTGAAACACCTCTGCTTTATTTAGTCAAGGTAAGACCAATATGATGAAATATTTTCTCCAATCATTTGAGGCATTATTATTATTAAAGTAATCAATTGTTTCTAATCATCGCTCGCCTATCAACTAGAAATCTATACCTATGGGAGGCGTTACAGCTATCGATGCGATGAATAAACTTACCATGAAGAGAGAGCCCATAGACGCTACCCCAACAAAAGATAGCCATTATTATCCAAGCGCTCAAGTGAGCGATGTGAAATATCCTTTCTTGTTTGCCAGAGAACTGGCGTACCTTTTAGAGTGTAACGGCCCACCGTCAGAGGAAGTTTCGAAGACAGTTTTAAGTCTGTATCTCGATGGTGCATCATCTCTACCCTTAGCCGTGGCATACGCAGAACGAAATACGCAATATTCCAATATTTTATGGACAAATTTAGTTTCATATAGTCTGAATGTCAATATCTTTGGTACCCTTTTGGAAGTTGCAGCCAGATATGGAGCTAATCTTGCATATTTAGTCTCTCGGATTCCGAAGGGATTACAAGTTGAAGGCATACGACCCAAACTTGTTTCAGCCATTCAAGATTACCAATTGAAAGTGAAGATTCATGACGGAGTAAAAACTGTCATCTATGAAGATAAAATTCAGTTAATGCGTGATCTTCACTACACCACACGACGGGCTAAACGGATAGAGTTTCAATCAGAGTTTAAGACAAAGCATTTAGGTGATAAAGAGAGTCCAGAGATTTGCGGTGTAGTAAGAAAATCGAAGCGTTATCAAGCACTTGTTCTACCTATTCGTTGATTAGTCAGTTCATGAAATATATAGGCTAGTGATTTTTTTATATTTTCACAAATTCAAATAACAGGCGTAGTTCACTCTACGGTAAGTATCCCGAAGAAAATCGAAAAGTCTGTAATCGTCAAACCGTTTCTGACAGCTTCTTCCCGGTTGCTTTATTAGACAACAGTGGTGCAGAGTCGTGAAACTGCCACGCGGTGGATTTCCTAACCAAAGCAGATTCGTCAGTCTTTTTCTTCCAAAAACGCCAGTTCGTCAAGCGCAATATGGCAACAACAATAAAAAAGAGGGAACAAGCTACCCAGGCAATAATCCATTTATAATCATCAGGGCCGAACAGTCCGACAAAAGCGACTGACGATACCCAGAGGATAATTTGCATGGGGGCTCCGAATTTCAAATAGTCCATGTTCGAATACCCACCAGGAGCACACACCATTAGGTTAGTCTGATATCCAAACGAAGTGATGTAGTCACTGGCTGACAGCATCAGAATGATAGCCATTTTGAAACGGTCAGCACCGGTTCTGTCAACAGCATTCATAGCAATAGGAAACATGAGTGTCGCAGCTGCGTTGTTGGTCAGGATAGCGCTTAGAAGGTTACCAGCCAAGTATACGGAGCCGTAAACACCTATGTTTCCTATTCCTAGGGCGAGTCCTGCTTTGACTAGACCACCAGCAACAGCTTTAGATACTCCAGAAGCAGTCATGGCATTAGAAACTCCAAACGCAGAAGCAACGGTAATGAAAATATCCCACTGAAGGCTATTTCGAGCCTCATTTTGTGTAAGAACACCTAACATGACAAAAAGTACCCCAACCAGTCCTGCCGTAGTCATCAAAGATTGATATTCCAAGGCAGCAACAGCTAAACTTGTGGCAATAAGCGCAACACAGATGAGAAACATGCGAGGACGGGGTGGATTTGAGCCCTCCACTTCCTTGATCAGAGCAAAGGTGTTGAAGTTATATCTGTGATTAGGAACAAAGGTTGATCCTGCCTCAATCAGCAGCAAATCACCGGCATGAAGCTTGACATGTGAAGGTATCTCACGTATACGATTGTTACCCCTTTTAATTGCAATAACAACACCACCATACTCAGTACGAAACCGCGCGTCCGTTACTGTATGTCCAACAAGTGGTGAACCTTTGGCTACTACTGCTTGTACCAGTCGCCGCTGAATTAATGGAGCCCGTTCCCTTTTTGTTAGTTCAGCTTGATAGAATACAAGACCATTTACTTTTTGGAGATCCCCAATATCCTCTGCACTACCCAAGTACCAAAACACATCTCCAACCAGCAAAGGGTCATCAGCAGTAATTGCAGTATTAGCTTCACCGATTTTATTAGAAGGACATTCAATGCTGACTAGAACAACACCTGGTAGATTATTGTAACCCAGTTGACTCAAAGTCTTGCCCTTAAGTGGAGAGTCATGTGGAACGAAGAATGGAGTTAAAAACTCTCCCTTGAGCGCACTAACGTCCGCAGATGTTTTAACGACTAGCTGCAAATCCTTCCACACTCGATTCGAAAGTTTTGAAGCTTCAATATCATCAGCTTTGGAGAGGATAGATTTATCAAGTAGATTTAAAATGCTAGATGTTGGCGGCTTAGTCAGTAGAGGAGAGTCCTCATCTACCTCAAGGACTAGAAGATCCTCGGCTCCAAAAGGGACATCCAATGCCACATTCCTCCCATTTTTCTGATATGCAACAATAGATGCTCTGTAAGCCCCCACGAAATCTACATCAATAGGCTTCTTGCCAATGAGAGCAGAGGATTTAGTGACTAGAGTTCTGATAATCTTTCTTGTAACTAACGAAGCATCAGTATAAAGAAGTGTTGATAACACAGCAGACCGCAAGATTTCAAGGTCAGCCTTCTTTGATGTTTCCTCATTACGCCACACAGATAAGGAGCGATCGCCGAACACCTTCGCCTCTGAGTATCGAACATTTAGATCATGCTGAGAGATAACTGTAGAGATTTCTACAAGTAATCCTGGACGATCGCGAGCATCAACTCCAACAAGCACAACTTTCGAATCTTCTGAACGAGCAACAAATACCTCACTTGGCCTTGATCCAGTTTGTACAGATTCTCTACCTTGAATCTTATCTGACAAGAGATTGATAGACTGACGGTGTTCCACTTCATTGATATCATCTCCCTTTGCGACGTCTGTCTCCTTCTCGCTGATACTACTATCACTTGGCAGTATGTTGTTCGTGGTAATGACTTCTAAGGCGTTCTCCTTAGCAAACTTACTGAATTTATCAACACCTCCTGTGAAGAACAACTCATCTCCAGCGGAGAAGACGTAATCATCGCTAATATCCCGAAGAACGTTGCCAGTAGCTGCACGACGAACACTCACTAGAGTTACCACTCCCGCGTCACGAAGTCCAGAGCGTTTGAATGTTCGACCGACGGCCGGTGACCAGGGTAGCACCTTAGCTCCAAGTAAAAACTCTTCAGCGTCGTAATCGGATTGTTTACCTTTTGGAAGAATATATTGACCACACAAAGCAATGTAGGCGATTCCAAGGATAGCATTTGGAACACCCCAAATTCCGACATAAAACAATCCAATCTTCTTAAGTTTAGGATAATTCTTGCTGAGTAAACCTGATACAACAAGGTTAGTCGAGGTACCGACCAGCGTACAAGTTCCACCCAAAATTGTGGCATACGAGAGCGGTATTAGAAGCTGCTCTTTAGGGATGCCAATGGTTTTCGCCCAGCGAAGTGTAACAGGGATCATCACAGCAACAATAGGAGTATTGTTTAGGAAAGCTGATAATGTTGCAATAGGTATCATCAAGCGAATCTGGGCCCCGGGGATAGTTTTGGGTCTCCCCAAAAGCTTCCCCAAGTAGTGGTCGAGTGCACCAGTGCGACTGATTCCTTCAGCGACGACAAACAATACCATGACTGTCAAGATACCTTCGTTGGAAAATCCTACCAACGCGTCCTTGATGGGCACACATCCAGACACAATGAACACAAGTAAACCCGCAAACATGACCAAGTCCGGACCGACATAGTCACTAAGCATAATGAGGAACATTAGGATCAAAACGGCTGCAACGAACCCTGTTTGCCAAAGAGGGGGTGGCTTTACCGTCGTCGTCGTCGTTGTCTTGGTTGCATTTGTCGTATTTGTCTTCGTCGTATTTGTTGAATTTGTCTTCGTCGCATTAGTTGTATTAGTCGCATTCTGCAACCAACGGTCGACCTCATAATCCAGAAGCAAGGAGGCTAGTGGCGCAAGTTCTTTCAACATCGTTTTAGTCAATAATCGTAGTTTCCGCACTGTTTGTCCACCTCAAGATATATAATGTTCCTTGAATCTTGAATTAATTCTCAGAAAATTATTTGTGTGGCCAGTATGATCGGACTTTGGATCATTGTCACATGAAAGACGTCACAGATGTTGACATCTTAAGGGTTTGTTGATGTTTATTGAGCAGCAGAGAGCAACATACTTCGATGTTCATTGAGCATCAAAGATCAACTATGAATGCCTAAAGAATGTGAGAATTTGAAATATCCGCGCATAGCAGTACTCGTACGAATTATGGGGTTACTATTTACTATAACCCTATCCAACTTAGACTATACTAATTTAACTTCTACAGACACATACTATTATCGAAGAAAAGGAAGGAATCCATTCATCCAGCGATGATCTATATGACGTGTAGGAATATTGGTCTTGAATGGGAAGCATTGCAAGTGTAAAAACGTTCCATCCTTTGCTAATCTCATGGAAAGTATCCGTTTCCAGTGACTTCGAATCGACCCCCTTCCCCCCTCCAGTCATGAATGGAAAAGATTGTGTTTATGGATACTGTATTATTACTGTGTATTATCACACCCTTGACATGCAATCCAACAGTATCTCGGGGCTGTGGTGAACTTGGTGCGGAGTATCTTCACCAGTGTTTGTTTCAACGCAAATAAATTTACAGCTATCGACAACAATTGTTGGATATACAGTGAAAGCTGCCCCCAATCTGCTATATATTACAAACCAGAATATATCACACAGCATTCACAAAACTATGTTTATTTCCATTGTCGAAATTCAGATCATTTGTTCACTATATGAGTGTCCTCGTTTGGAACATTTTTACGCATATCCGATGAAGGTGATGTACACAACACCGTGAAGTAATCGCTGCTTGATGGATTGACTCAAGATAACATCCATTTTCTTCCAAGACTTTTTTATTTTGTTACAGCTATTTTTTATATATAGGATATTGGAAAGTGTTCATGGTTATCGATGCCGATGAATTTACAAAAACAACAACAACAACTCCACCTGTTTGAAAGTCGAGCTCTATTATAATTCTAACACATGTTTTTAAATATACATATGTATACACTATGCAGCTTTGTATTATATAATATATATATAACTTTATGATCAATCTAATGCTGGATTACTTTTAAATGCCTTGATAGCAAAAGAACTACCACAACCACATGCTTGTTCACTTTGTGGATTATTCACAATAACAAAACTACTTTTAATCATTTCTCTTGTATAATCCAAGGTACTCCCTTGAATCATTTCCAAGGATGTTGAATCAATAATCACTCGTACTTGTCCTCCTCCTTCTGAAGTTGATGTTGATTGTATGATTATATCTTGATTTGAATCTATATTATTATTATTATGAAAGCCATCAAAATAATCCATTTCAAATTTATATTGAAATCCAGAACATCCTCCACTATCTACATAAACACGTAAGAAAACGGATTCTGGTTGATTTGGTCTTTTGATGGAAGCTAAATATTTTATTTGTTGGATTGCACTTTCAGTCACATGTAGAGTTTGTTGTTGTGGAGAGACGGATGATGATGTTTGTTGTTTTTGTACTATTGATTTTGAATTTATTGTGGATGTAGTATTCTTAGATGGTACTACATCACTAGCATGACTTGATGTTTGAGTTACTGTTATCATGGGTCGTAGTTGTAATGAATTATAGATCCCTTTGGAATGATGAATGGATACTGCTGTTGCTGCTGCTGTTATATTATAACAAGGTATGATGATGGGTCTTATTGTGTTTGTTGAAATGAAGGAGGATGAAGACAGTAATGTCGATCGAGTAAATTGATGAATGAATAATCGTAACATTTCTTCTGTTTACATATATCTGTGAAATGAATGTGTTGGATATCACCATGAAGATATAGTACAATAACTGATGATGTTCAATGGAAGCTCAAGCAGTATTTGCAATAAAAAATACGAAAAGAGGTTTTTTTTTTTGAGTTTAGAACAGGAAAAAGGAGAAGACAGTGTTCTAATAATGTGATTGTGTATTTTTTCTCTTATTGGGAAGGAAGAAATTAGAAGACTGACTATGTTGTGCAGGAGAGAGCGACGCAGCGACACTCACGTAGGAAAGTTGCAAATAGCGATGTGCGA
>Ga0169931_10011797_pt1 | contig 12227 bp, 11 predicted proteins | sample Kivu_15m_20L_FD_129675 | JGI IMG/M metagenome (GOLD analysis project Ga0169931, IMG submission 129675) | Freshwater microbial communities from Lake Kivu, Western Province, Rwanda to study Microbial Dark Matter (Phase II) - Kivu_15m_20L... | ecosystem: Environmental > Aquatic > Freshwater > Lake...
ACAATCAATATTATTATTAAAGAGAAAGCAGATGCTCCAGTTTGTGTACCTTGTGAAAAAACACCAGCTCCTGAAAAGAAAAAGCGCGTAACAAAAAAGTCAGAAAAAGCTGAAGAAAAGGTTGAAGAAAAAAAAGTTGAAGAAGAAAAGGTTGAAGAAAAGAAAAAGAAAGCACCTAGAAAGCCAAAAGAAAATAAAGACAACAAATAAAAGACAACAAATCAACAACTAATTTATTATAAAGACTTTTTCCGAATTAAATGTAGGATAAGCAAAATTATAAAAAAAATATGCAGTAGGACTAATTATTAAAGGATTCGTTTTTAGCATAATATTATTTATTATTATATTATTATGTGATATATCTTCTAAGGCCGCAAATCCAAAAATGTTTTCTGCCGCTATTTTCCAAAAACTTACTTTAAATCCTTGAATAAATATATCCTCTTCACAATCACATATTGAAGCAAAAAAACTCAAAACTTCTAATCCCTTTTCTATTTGAACACAAGATTTCCTGAAAAAATAACAACACAATATTTCTTCATCACATAAAACAGCATAGGCAAAAATATTTTTTGTTTTTATTAATCCCATTATGTTCGCCATATCAGCTTTAATTATAATATCAAATTTGTTACTGTTATTTCGTATAAAATCATATAATAATCTATAATTTGTTCCATTTATTTCCAATAACTTATATGGACCCGTTAGTTGTGGTGGTTTTGTCCATTTATCAACTGGAAATCCATATGTAGAATAAACACATAATGGAACTATTCCAGTAGTTAATTTATCTTCCCGCTTAAATAGTGAAACAACTATATTTTTATTTATATGTCTTTGATTATATTCGTGAGTTTGAATTAGTTGTGGAGCAATCCCTTTTTTTCGATTTAATTTATCTACACATAAATAATCCACATAATATACTCTAAATTTGGTATCTTTATTTTTACTGTCATTATTTATGGTAACAGTTAATGGTCTAGTTGTGACCGCGCCTATTATCTGGCGATCCGTTATCATAGTGCCTTTTTTTAAGTCGAGCATATGAATATCTTTGTAAAAGAAAGAAACAAACGATTTATCATTATGTCCAATAAAATAGGGGAATAATTGTTCTGACTGTGGAGAGAAAATATTATCTTTATTTCGCAAATAATGAACCTTTATTAAATTAATCAAACGTGTTTTTTGAATCGATGATAGTTGAGAGAAAACAATAGTATCGATATCTTTGAAATTGGTATATTTGTTTTTTTCAGGGAGAGAATGTTGAATAATACCCGGTGGATTAAACATATAACCAAAATCATATACGTGAAAAACCGGTTGTAACACCCAAAAACCATATTTTACACGAATATAGATATAAATTAAAATTATAATAAGCATTCCAAAAGATAAAATATAAGATAAATATTCGAACATACTAATCTTATTTACTAATTTTATTATATATAATAAATTACAAGTGACAACGAGATATTATATTTTTTTTCTCTCAAAAAAATCTGTAATTTTTAATTTTTGAGTAAAAATACATTTATATCTTGCAACAGATTCATTGTAAATTCTTAATGCATCCTCTTTCTCATAAAAGTTACCAATATAAACCTTCTTATTTTCCAAATCTTTATAGTGCTGAAAGAAATATTTAACACGCATTAATGTGTGGGAATTTATTTTGGGATTTGGTATTATATTATTTTTTTCTATCGTTCTTGATTGTAGATTCATACTTTCAGGAGTGGTTAATCCATTAGATGGCTCATATAGATTAGATAAATTATGTGTACCTTTCCACATTGGATCTACCTTTTCTACTGGACAAACAATTAATTTTGGATCATTTCCAGCATCATCCCTCGTTTCAAGATATCCTAAAATTGTACATTTAATTAAACAGCCAGGAACCAATTTATCGTCCATCAATACAACCACATCTAATGGGTCACCATCTTCGCTTAATGTATTTGGTATGAAACCATAATTAAAAGGATATTTCATCGGAGTATGAAGAATTCTATCACACTTTATGATATTTCTTTCCTTGTCATATTCATATTTAATGTGACTATTTTTAGATATTTCGATAATAACGTCAACTTTTTCCATTAAATAATATAAATGAAAATGTTTATATCATTTTTTACAATGTTTTAGTTAAGTTATAGTTAAGTTATAGTTAAGTTATAGTTAAGTTATAGTTAAGTTATAGTTAAGTTACAATGTTTTAGTTAAGACGTAAGTTTATGGAATGTTTTATTTAACTAGGCTTGACAAATATATATAAGTATTGATATTCATATGCACACTTAACCATATCTATTTTTCCTTGTATTATAAATCCTGCATCTTGAGCCATATTAACAATGGTAGGTAAGTCTTCCATATACATTCGTTGTTCTTGTTTTCGAACTTTACCGTCATTAAATTTAAATTTTTCATCAAATATCGCAGTATCATCGTCTTGTAATTTGAAATTGGAATTATATACAAAATCATTAAATGTAATCTTAGTGGATGTAATTCTTTCTTTAGCATATTTTTGTGGAGAAACCACATACAATGGATTCCCAGCTGGTAATATAGGATCAAACTTGTATTTATCGACCAAATGGACAATTAAATAACCACCAGGCATCAACCAGTTCATACAGTTATAGAAAAATCGCATTTTGTCTTTCATATAGTAAATGGTAAAATATAAGCATAAAACGTGTGTCAATGAATTATCTTTAAATAAATGACCATTTAAACCATCTCCCTCTTTAAAATGATTGGCAATAGATGGATAATCCTCTTGTGCTTTTTTTATCATAGAAGGAGATATATCTATACCAATGACTTCCAAATTCTTTGAACTTAAATCAGCCACGTGATGTCCTGTGCCACAACCTATATCAGCAATCACGCTTTTCCCAGATAGCATAGTACTATTTTGTATAGCACCTACCTCATAATCATTTTTTACAGCATTAAATACTAAATGATCATAAATATTCGCATAAAAATCATCATATACAGCGGTACCTTCTTTAAATAAAAATTGTTTGTTCACCATATCAACATCAAATGATTCTATATTTGGAGTAAATGCTCTAGAAAAAACAACTACCATCAATAATAGGGCAACAAAGACAAGTATTTTTCCAAAATTTGATAATTTACTATAACAATTTGTCAGTGATTTAACTATTTTCATCTATATGTATTGTTGTTATTTTTTTTGTATAAAAAATAATTATATGGAAGTTTCAGAAATTAATGATATAAGAGGAGAAAGGGAATTTAAAGGTTTTTCATTTTCAAAGTTTAAGAAAGCTGAGGTCAAAAAAGAATTGCTAAATAGTTTAGTACATTCTAAAATTGAACCCGCCTGTTATTGGAGTGCTGAATTAATATGCGCTGGTCATTATAGTGATTTATGGGAAGTGATATTATTATTCTTTAGCAAATTTATTCATCTAGGAAATTCCAATATAGGAATTTATCTTGAAATGCGAATTAACGATTTTAAGACCATTTTAAACAATGGATATACTGATAATGTTTTAAGATTGAGGAATAACGATCGAATTCGCAAATTATTTTGTGAAATAATGTGTGTATTATGTGACGCAAAACGCCGTCATAGTTTCGATAATGTTAAAATAAAGCCAGATGATATGAATATGCTTACAATTAAAGACAAATTTAAGGCGCCAACTGCTGACTATGGTGAACAAGTTTTAATGGTGGAAGACCCGAAAGAACTTTTTCCATTTGTAAATGAATTAGCATATAGCGTAACTGTATCAGGCAATAATCAAATGAGTGCTTGTTATTGGATTGAATGGATCATTGAATATGAAAATAGATGTAAAGCATTGAAGGAAAAAATATTTTGTGAAAGACGTAGCTTTGCAAATGTAGATCCGAAATGTCAGAAGGATATTGTATGGATTATTTGGGATGTATTTTTAAAAGAAGCGTCAAAACGTACGAAAATCATTCAGAAACTGATGGATGCTTTAATGGCTTTATTCTGTTTGAAATATACTAATGGATGTCATAAGAGGCGTAAAAATATAATGTATTTGGCGATTTCTATTTTATGTGAGAATTTTACACTAGAAAAAGAAATCATACGTCATTCCCAAATTGGTTTAGTTAATACAATAAAGCAAAAAATAGATTCTGTATATGCACAAATAAAGAAAAATGAAGAATCCACTGGAACCGATTATTTATTCTTGGGTATGAAGTCATCTAATTTAGAAAATACAATCAAGAAGTTAGATGCAATGAATTCATTTGGGGAATCATTTGTACCTCGGCTCTAAATCATCGTCTTTAGATATATTTTATCATATTTTATTATAAGTTACAGATATATTTAGTGAATTATTTGATATCGTGATTGAAAATAAAGCTGAAAATGAATAAATTAGAGTACTAAGTACTGAATATATCTTGTCAAATACACTACATAATGTAGGGGAAATCCTGGAATTTCGAAAAAATGGTCAAAAAACAGTCCCTACACATGAAGGGATGCGATTGACTTTCGAAAAATGAAAAGTATTTTGATTTTCAAAAAATGGACAAAAAAAATGTCCAAAAATGACTTGCCGAAAAAGTCCTTACTGACCGAAATTTTCTGTGACGATATTTAAAAATTATCGTCTCAAACCAAACCAAACATTTTTATTTTGTGATTGTAATTTTTTTATATTTTTTGATAAAAAAAAATATGTAGGAAATAAAATGGAAATTTTAGGAAATTATAATGAGATTTTAGGCAACAATTTTAGGATTTTTGGAAATATTTTGAGATTTTAGGCAATAATTTTAGGATTTTAGGAAATATTAATGAGATATTTTGGCATAAAATAATCTCATATTAGAATATATGCCAAAAGATAAGATTGATTATTCAAACACAATTATCTACAAAATATGTTGTAAAGATGAATCTATAAATGATATATATGTTGGTCATACAACTAATTTCACTAAAAGAAAACACCATCATAAATTGTTATGTAAGAAGGAATTTTTCAAATCTAATATAAAAATTTATAAATCAATTAAAGCAAATGGTGGATGGGATAATTGGGATATGATAGAAATAGCAAAATATAATTGTAAAGATGCAACTGAAGCAAGAATTAAAGAACAAGAACATTTTAACTTATTAAATACTGCTAATAGTTCAGAATTATATTTTAATATACAATGTGACGCTAAATCTATATACGAACAACATATTAGTGATGATTCACATCAAAAAAAAGAACAGATTACTTTAATTGTAGAAGAGAAATTATGTGAAAGTAGTTTTTATTGTAAAAACTGTAATAAACAATTTCAAACTACATCTGGATTATGGAAACATAAAAAAAAATGCCTTGATAATAAAAATATAGATATTAAAGATATAGATACTTCTGATACCAAAGATATGGACTCCATAAAAGAACAAGCAAAAACTATCACCGATAAAGATGAGCTTATTATGTTCTTAATAAAAGAATGTACTGATTATAAAAATCTACTAATAGAACAACAGAGTATGATGATGAAGGTTATTGAAAATGGTGTCGGCAATAATACAAATACAAATATAAGCAATAACAATAATAATAACAATAACAAAACATTTAATCTACAAGTATTTTTAAATGAGACGTGTAAAGATGCAATGAATATAACCGATTTTGTGAATTCCATTAAACTTCAATTGACCGATCTGGAAAAATTGGGTGAAGTAGGATTTGTAGAAGGTATCACAAATATTATTACTACAAACTTGAAGGCAATGGATGTTACATTGCGACCGGTACATTGTACTGACAAAAAGAGGGAAACTGTATATGTGAAAGATGAAAATCAATGGACGAAAGAAGATGACACCAAAGCAAAGCTAAGAAAGGCTATAAAAAGAATTGCTGACAAAAATATACGATTATTACCACAGTTTCGAGAGAAATATCCAGAGTATAACAATTCTTCATCAAAAATATCGGACAAATATGATAAAATGGTCATTGAAGTTATGACAACAGATCCTGCTAAAGAAGACAAAATAATACGCAATATTTCTAATGTAACTACTATTGAAAAAATGATAAAAGAAACATAAATTATTTTAGTTTATTTTAGTTTATTTTAGTGTATTTGTATTCTATTTTATTATATTTTATTTTATTTTGTTATATATAATGAGTACAAGACGTCATAGGTCAAGACAAGGAGGAACACGTAGAAGAAAATCTTCAGGGGGTGCATCTTTAGCCGCGTTTCAAAAAGAAATTGCAGTTGTATTTTTGGAAATGCTGATGATGGTTAAATTATTTCACTGGAAGACTACCAGCTACGCTACACATAAAGCAACGGATGAACTATATACTAAATTAAATGCAAATATTGATTCTTTTATCGAAATTCTTTTAGGAAAGACTGGTTCACGTATTGATTTAATGGGTAAACAGGAAAAAAAATTTAGACTCATTGATTTACCTAATCAAGAGGCATTGAAGAGAGAAGTTGAAGCATTCAAAGGTTATTTAGTTAGTTTAAATGACAACAAAGCTATGTTATCCATGAGCAATACTGATTTATTCAATATTCGCGATACAATTTTAGGTGATATGAATCAATTTTTGTATTTATTAACCTTTAATAAATAAATAAATAAATAAAATATGCGAATTTATAGTAAAAATTAATATATTCTTTTTTATTATAAATGGATTCTAATGTATTACAATCAAGCGACACAGTTTTCCCATCATCTTCCTATTCATCTTCAAGTGATTCTGGGTTTTTTGATGGTTTTAAAAATATCAGTTTCAGCACATGGATTATCATTATTTTAATTTTGGCATTTTTAGGATTTAATATTTTTGTTTATCTAGCAAAAGGAACGCAGACAGTCGTCGATATTTTTACTCCATTAGTAGGTGGATTATTTAAAACTACGGCTGCTGTTGCAGGTGAAACAGTTGATATTGCTGCCGATGGTGCAAAGGTTGTTGTCGGAGGTACAAGAGATATTGTCGATAAAACGGCCGATGTATTAGACACGGGTTTAACTGCTATTCAAGATATTACTCCAAATATCCCATCTTCTGGTATAAAAGGGCAGCCAATTAATCAACCACCCGTTTCACAAGGCGACCAATCCACTTTAAATAGACAACTAAATACAAGACAACAACTCCAACAAACACCGGAAAAAGATTATCAAGCACTCGAAGCGTCTACTTCAGTTCATAGTGCAGGTAAAAGTGGATGGTGTTTTGTTGGTCAAGACCGAGGATTTAGAAGTTGCGCTGAAGTTGGAGTAAATGATACATGTATGTCTGGAGATATTTTCCCAACTCATGAAATGTGCATGAATCCAAATCTAAGAAAATAACACATAACCTAATTTACACTAATTTGCAATTACTTATATCAATAGCACTGACAAAACCCTTATAATTAATTGGCCATTTATCTGTACTATTATTCATGAAATATCTAGGTTTTGGAAACCAACTTTGCGCTTTCCTATTCCAACATAAAAATGACGGACCTGGTACATTAGATGCAGAAGCAGGATTACATATAGTTGCGGTTGAGGTGTCACATTTTTTAATAATTTGGTTAGAACAAGGGTTTACATATGTTCCATACACTAAAGTCCCGCCGTCTTGAATAGAATCTCCAGAACAACCATCAGGATTCGGAATACCGTATGCAAAAGGACCGGATTTATTATTTGGAGCCCCTACTATTTCATTTGGAAATGGATATATGACAAAATTTTGTCTTAATAATCCGGTTGTATTTGGATTTGAGTATGTTTCAGTTTGTGTTGCAAAAACCTTTCTTCTATTTGGACCTGCACCTCTTGCGAGTTGAGAATATTTCTGTGTTCTCGTTAACATTGCACTATTTCCTTTATATTGTAATATATTTCCCTTATAAAGTTGTTTCATTTCATAATCCGCTTCACCCTGTGTGACAGTTTGCCCAGTTAAAGGTATAAAAGCTGATAAATATTGGTCGCCTGGAACAATAAATGTACACGGGTTTTGAACTCTAGACCATACTCTAGTAGGTATAGGATTATAGGACATCTATATATACATTATTTATTTATTTGAATAAATAATATATATTTATTGCACATCGGTAAATGGTTTCATATATAAAAATTTATCAATTATAAGCATTGTTTGTACCGTAGAAAAACCATCTTAGTGATAAATAATCATACATCTTATCAACTAATCCATTACCACCAATCATCTTTGTATTAGGACCTCTATTTATGAGATTTTGAATTTCAGCAGTTCCTAAACCATAATTGTAATACCACAAGTTAGAAATATAACCGTCGAATCCTCCATTCATTGCTACATAAACATCCCCGTAATTTTGCTTTGGAACACCGACTAAACTAATACTTCTCGCAATGGTTCCATTAATATATACGTCCATAGTTGTATTTTCGCATCTTATAATAACATTTACCCATTTATTAATTGGAATGTCCGGTATAACAACTTCTTCATTAATAACATTATATGTATTCATTACGACAACCAAATTATTCGTGTTAGGTGCAATATAGAGTCCTGGTGCATTATTGGGTTCAACCATTCCATTTTTATTTAAGGTGCTATTTCCTTTGCTAAAGATATGTTTGTACAATCCGGCGTTAGTTTGTAAACTATTTATAAAAATCCATGTGGACCAAGTGAATTCTAAACCATCCGTCTCATTAACAGAACGATAAATAGTAACTGCACCATTGCTACTAGGGTCTTGTGGAAAAATAATCATTTGACGAGCATCTACCATACCATCAATCAAGTGAGGTGAAGGACTTGGACGCATAAAATATGATAAGCTTGATATACCTATTCTCAAAAGGATAAGAAAAAGAAAAATAACTAATAAAATAAATGCGAATTGAGCAACTAAACTATTTGAATTTAAAAAATCGAATGTTCCATAACTTCCTCTGTTTACTGAAAATGTATTAAATACGGTATTATTATTCATTATATATATTAAATAAATAAGAAAAATTATTAACTTATATATCTAAATAATCTAAATATCTATAATCTAAATAATCTATAATCTAAATAATCTAAATAGTGAAACTCTTTTGTGTTATTCCATTTTCGAGTAAAGAAACTTGAACTTGAAATGAATTAAACACACTAGACCACCAGTCAGAATAACCCGCAGTGTAAATATTCCATGCTTCTTGAGGATTGATAGAATTTGGGAAATATTGAAGCTTAGCGGTCCATCCATCAAAACCGCCAGCAGGTGTAACGTGAACATCAGCATTATTATTTACGTTTGCAACACCAGGCAATAAACACGTTCTAACTAATTTACCATCAATATATAAGTCCATAGTTCTGCCATAAACGCTTAATATAAGATTAACCCATTTTTGAATTGGAACATTAGCAATAGTGCAAGTATGAACAACTGTATTTCCACCAGGAGTAGTTGGTTTTTCATCCACACCAGGATAGCAACCGAGAGAAACGGATATATTATTTTCAACTGCACCTAAAACAACCGCTGGACAAGGGTCTAAACCACTGATTCCTGGAACTGAACCATTACCTGTTCCAGATTTGGCACCCATTCTACCAAAAATAACCTTAGGCTCTCCGTATCTATAGTTCCAGTCATTTACGTGAAACCACACGGAATACGCAAAATTAGTGGATGGTACTTTTGACCCATTTGTTGCTAAACTGGACGCACTAATTGTTGAAGCAGATTTGCCACCCTTTACCTTTTGTAATGTATGTGGGTCTGCAAAAATGTAAGTGAATAACATAATGATAACGAATATGACTACTATTGTAATTACAATACTTAAAGGACTCATTGTATAATATAGATTTAGAAATTTTCTACTTAATTTATTTAATAAATTGTTAAATAAATTGTTAAATAAATGAAATTACTGATTATAAATGAAATTACTGATTAGTAACTTTTTTTTGCTGAATTGATAGCCTGATTTACATTTTTTATCATTATGGTTTCATTTGATTCATTTAATGTAGGAGGTTGCTTATCCTTAACCGTATTATATAAAAAGTAGATATTTTGAGAACTTAATGTATGTCTAAAGTAAACTACATTACATATTCCTCCTTTAATTCCATTGTTCTCTCCAATGGTTAAATTGTCAAACGTATAATAAGGAACCACTTGTATAGATGATTTAACTAGTTTACCATTTAAAAATATATCTAATGTTCCTCCATTGTAATTAATTATAATGTTATTCCATTTTTGCAGTAAAAAATTCTTATCAATGTATATAATTCTGTTTCCTTCATCATCAAAATCGATCAATTTATCCTTAGTCACATCTTTCAAGTCTTTTTGTTGCATAGTAATCATTAATGTATTTGTTTTTCCATTATATTGAATGTTTGGTTTATTGCCAAAATTTAGTAATGATGTAAATTTATTATAACTTGCGTTTGTATTAGGCCCTAACGCGTCAACATATACCCAACATGATATGGCATATTGATAATCAAATTGTTCACTATCATTTAACTCTTGATAGTTTCCGAGACTATATTCTGTATTCGTATACACAGGTTTATTCACTAATTGTTTACCCCCTTGAGTGCTAATTAAATTAAATACTAATGGCATATTCAAATAAGCTAAAATTAAAGCAATGGTAACACCCAACATCATAAATGACCCAGCATCCGTTGCATTATATTGACCGACAGCAGCTTTACCAAACCAATCAAATGCACCACTTACCAAACATGGTATATATAACAAAATATTAGATATTAATGTAATTAAAGAATTGTTTTTTACGTTACCATTTATATTAATTGCTTTATAAACAAGACCTAATATTAGTATAACGATCAATAAATTTAAAACAAAACTAACTATATCTGATTTACCGGATATGCTTTCAATATTATAAGTAATCCAATAAATAACTAAACCAGAAATCACGAGACCGAATAAAATGGATAAGCTATTTTTAAATATTGCGACTTTATTATTATCAGTAAAATTATTTGTAAAATCGGGAAATGCATTAATACTTAATAATGTAGACCATAATATACATATAATTAATAACATAATTATAACTGCCGAAATTTTTTCTTTATTATCAAATAAACTATCCTTTCTTATTGTTAGAAATATAGCTATACCTATTAAAAATAAAATAAACAAAATTGTTCCATAAAAAGAAAAATTAGATAATGCATTTACACCTGGTTGTCCTGGTAATGTTAACAAAATAATAACATATAAAAATGCAAAAACAGATAGAACAATAGTAAGTATTAGTATATACTGAAAATATTGGAAAGTTTCTTCACTAGAATTAATATTATAAAAAGTGATAATAAGACTTATCGAACAAAATAACATTATGAGCGATTTAATTCTCTCGTAATTGATGTTGAATTTTTCTATATAATTTTCATTAATTCCTTTATAAAATGAAAAGGCTCCTAAACCTAACATAACTGGATTAATAATAAATGAATAGTCCTTTAAAATATTTTTGGATATCATTGTATAAAATAAAATAGCAAATATCGTATATAAAATCACATATGTAACACTACCAATTTGTTCAAACAAAGCCTTGAATTCACTGAAAATAGGTAAAAATAAAATACTCCCACCGACAACTAATAGAGAGAAAAATAATATGATAAATGTAGCAGATGTTATTTTTTCAACAGATTTAATCGGTTTTGTTAGCGACGGACTAACATTATAAATTATCATAAACATCATAATAATCAAAAAAAGAATTAGTGCCGCAAAAATATAAAACAACCCAGGACTTTTTAATTTTGGTAATAAATTTTCATTAGTTTTTGGTGTAATTATTTGTGGAATAATGTTATTCATATATATTAATATATATTATATAAGAATAATAAATTTTGTAAATATTAGATTCAAATACGAACGCTTCCTCCTAAAAAGAGGATTACATAAAATCATTTAATTTTTTTTACAAGTCATAAATTTAGTTATTTAGTATTTAGTTGTCATAAATTTAGAAACGGTCATAATTATTTAGAAACGGTCATAATTATTTAGAAACGATCATAATTATTTAGAAACGGTCATAATTATTTAGAAACGGTCATAATTATTTAGAAACGGTCATAATTATTTAGAAACGGTCATAA
>Ga0169931_10011798_pt1 | contig 12227 bp, 4 predicted proteins | sample Kivu_15m_20L_FD_129675 | JGI IMG/M metagenome (GOLD analysis project Ga0169931, IMG submission 129675) | Freshwater microbial communities from Lake Kivu, Western Province, Rwanda to study Microbial Dark Matter (Phase II) - Kivu_15m_20L... | ecosystem: Environmental > Aquatic > Freshwater > Lake ...
GCGGTAGAATACTATAAGTCGTTATCTAATCAACTTATTTCTCCCGCAACACCTATTATGATTAATGCAGGAACAAAAGTTCCACAGTTGGCGTCTTGTGTATTACATTATAACAACGATGATTCAAGAAAAGGGCTTTTGGATACCTTAAAAGACATCTCAACATATTCATCTGACGCTGCAGGTATCGGATTATGTCTGAGTAATATTAGGTCAAAAGATACTCGTATTTCATCATCAGGTGGATTTGCTGGTGGCTTATTAAAATACCTTAAAATCGTAAATGAGTCCCTCAGATTTTTCAATCAACAAGGAAGAAGACCTGGAAGTGCAGCCATCTATATCGAACCTTGGCACAAAGACATTTTTGATTTGTTAGATATTAAGAAAAACACGGGACCCGAGGAGTTAAGAGCAAGAGACCTTTTCACATCTTTATGGTTACCCGATAACTTTATGAGAGCGGTTCGTGAATCATCAGATTGGTATTTATTCTGTCCTGATGACATCATCAAAGCGGGTATTAAACCATTTCAAGAGTGTTACGGAGAAGAATACGAACAAAACTATAACAAAGCCGTAAGTTTAGGTTTAGGTAAAAAAATTAAAGCCCAAGAACTATGGTACAAGATTATTGAATCTCAAATTGAAACTGGTGTTCCTTACTTGTGTTCAAAAGATAACGCAAACAAAAAGACCAACCACCAAAATATCGGTGTTATCAAACAATCAAACCTATGTAATGAGATTTACCAATACACGGATGAAAAAACGACAGCGATATGCACATTATCATCAATGATTTTGAAAAACTTTATTGAAGATGGTAAGTTTAATTTCGAAAGATTGTTCGAAGAAACCCGTAAGGTTGTAAGAGCACTTAACAAGGTTATTGATATCAATTATTACTCAACCGAAAAAGGTAAAAAAGGTGGTTTAGAACAAAGAGCAATCGGTATCGGAACTCAAGGATTGGCGGACGTATTTTATTTGATGGATTACGTTTTCACTTCACCTGAAGCAAGAAAACTTAACAAAGAAATATTTGAAACCATTTATTACGGAGCGATTTACGAATCAAATTACTTGTGTAAAACAGGTGAATACAAACCATACGAATACTTTAATGGTTCACCGATATCACAAGGGGTATTTCAGTTCAATATGTGGGGATTAAGTGAGAATGACCTATCAGGAAGATGGGATTGGAACGAGTTAAGAGATAGTATTAAGATGTTTGGAGTTTGTAATTCACTTACAACCGCTCAGATGCCGGTGGCTTCCTCAGCGAAAATCACAGGGTCATATGAAATGACTGAACCGGCGCATTCGGCGTTATTTAACAGACGAGTTGTTGGTGGAGAAATTATGATTGTAAACAAATATCTAATTAATGACTTTGAGAAAATCGGAATTTGGAATGAGCAAGTGAAAAACGAAATCATTATGAACGAAGGGTCAATTCAAACAGTTAATTTCAACAAATACTTGGACCCTGAAGATAAATCATATAATAAGAAAGTTAAAAGAATTGAACACCTTTTGACAAAATACAAAACGATTTGGGAAATCTCTCAAAGGGAGTTAATTGATATGGCGTCAGACAGAGCACCATTCATTGACCAATCACAATCTATGAATATCTATTTGGCAAATCCAACGGTATCAAAAATTACATCATCTCACTTTAAGGCGTGGGAAAATGGATTGAAAACTTTGTGTTATTACGTAAGAACAAAGGCTATATCAACAGGAGCAAAACACTTAGCGGTTGATATCAGTACACAAGCAAAACCAAGTTCATTACCCGAAGTAAATTACAAGGAAATGAATTTACCACCAAGACCTGATAATAGTTTAGTTGAGTGTTTTGGTTGTTCTTCATAACATTAATCCCGAGAAATCGGGATTTTTTGTTTTATAAAGGTTGATATTTATAACATATGGATAATATAATACAAGAAGAGATTAACAAAATTCGTAGAATGATGTTATCTGAAGATATGGTACAAACCGAGGCTTACAAATATATTCAAGAAACATTAAATCACCTACAAAAAAAAGACAAAGTCTTATTATTGAGTTGTTCTAACAGGTTCAATTGGGATGAAAAAAATATCGATGTGCCCAAATCAAAAATAATTGCAATGTATTTGAAAGAAGAACTTGGAAGTAAAGCAAAATTAATTGACGTACCAGAGTTGAACATTTATTCTTGTGAAGGTAATGTATCAAGAAAAGATGGTAATAGTTGTGGTATAAAAAAGGCGTTGTTAAAAAACGCAAAAAAAAATCCATCAGGTTATCATAGATGTTGGGCTAGTATCAACAAAAAAGATGACGAATTATGGAAAGTGTCTAAAGAATTATTTGAGTCAGATACGGTAGTTTTTTTCGCCTCAGTAAGGTGGGGTCAGACAAATATGTTTTACCAAAATCTTATAGAAAGATTAACTTGGATAGAAAATAGACATACCACTTTAGGTGAAAAAAATATAGTAGAAGATATAGAAACAGGATTTATTTGTGTTGGGCAGAATTGGAATGGTGAAAATGTTACCGAGATTCAGAAAAAAGTTCACAAGTTTTTCGGTTTCAAGACTGTGGATAAATTGTATTGGAATTGGCAATATACTAAAAATCAAAATGACGAGAGTCAAAAGTCATATAAAAACGCATATCCAAAGTTTCTAAAAGATACTAAATTGAATGATATCAAAAATTGACTTTTTATATATAATAATGAAGATTGTTAGTATTTATTGATATGGCTAATGGAACAACATATGGAATAAATTTCCCATTCAGAGATTCTTTCACAGGAAACTTTTTGGATTTATCAGATACAAAAGATGAAGAAATAAGGTCAAATTTAATACATCTGTTATTAACTAGAAAAGGGACAAGATATTTTTTACCTGATTTTGGAACAAGATTATATGAATATATTTTTGAACCTCTTGATGGACCAACTTTTTCTGATGTTGAGGCTGAAATTAGACAGTCGGTTGAAAAATATATACCAGGAATTAAAATAACTAGTATAAAAATAGTTGATGCTTCTATGGATGAAGAAAACTTGGGTACCGTTGTTACAGATGGAAAAAAAGAATTCAGAGTAACTGGTATATCTGAGAAGGAACACACCGCTAAGGTTAAAATTGACTACCTTATAACGGATGGGGCTTTTGAATCATCGGATTTCATAATTATTAATATTTAAGTAATATGTCAAATAAAAAAATATCTTATACAACAAGGGATTTCCAATCAATTAGAACAGAATTAATAAATTTTGTAAGAACTTATTACCCCGATTTAATTCAAAACGTAAACGACGCTTCTGTTTTTTCGGTGTTGTTAGATTTGAATGCGGCGGTTAGCGATAATTTACAATTCAATATTGACAGAAGCATTCAAGAAACCGTTTTACAATATGCACAACAAAGGTCTTCCATTTATAATATAGCCAGAACTTATGGACTAAAAATACCAGGTTTAAGGCCATCAGTTGCCCTTGTAGAATTTTCAATTATAGTACCACCATACGGAGACCAAGAGGACTTGAGATATTGTGGTATAATAAGACGTGGGGCTCAGATAACAGGTGCAGGACAAGTTTTTGAAACCGTAAATGACATAGATTTTTCATCGAACTTTGATTCTGAAGGTAATTTGAATAGAACAAAAGTTCCAATTAGAGATTCAAACAATATCATCACTTCATATAGAATAACAAAAAGAGAACCCGTAGTCAATGGGGTTACAAAAGTATTCAAAAGAGTCATAAACGCAAATGATGTTAGACCATTTTTCGAAATGTTCTTACCCGAAAAAAATGTATTAGGAGTCACTAGTGTTCTTTTGAAAGACGGTACTCAATATGCAAACATACCAACTCCACAAGAATTTCTTGGATTGGAAAATAGATGGTATGAAGTAAATGCACTCATACAGGACAAGGTTTTTATTGAAGACCCAACCAAACCATCTGATAGAGCCGGTATAAAAGTAGGAAGATACCTACCAACATCTACAAAATTCATAACCGAATTTACACCCGAAGGATTTTTCAAAATGACCTTTGGTGGTGGTAGCCAATCAACAGATGAACAATTGAGAGAATTTGCCAGAAATGGAACTCCGTTAAATTTACAAAAATACTCGAATAATTTTGCTTTGGGCTCAACCTTGAAATCAAATAGTACTTTATTTGTTCAATATAGAGTTGGTGGAGGGATTGTCAGTAATCTTGGTGTCAATGTTATAAATCAAGTGGCGAATGCGTCTTTTTTTGTTAATGGACCGAATGAATCAACTAATACAAACGTTGTAAATTCCTTGATTTGTAATAACGTTACCGCGGCAATAGGAGGTCTTAATTCTCCATCGGTTGAGGAAGTTAGAAATTACGTAACATATAATTTTGCAGCACAAAATAGAGCAGTGACAATTAACGATTACGAGGCGGTAATCAGAAATATGCCATCTCAATTTGGAGCACCTGGTAAAGTCTCTATAACTGAAATAGATAATAAAATTGTTGTTAAAATATTGTCATATGACAATAATGGTAAATTGACCGAAAGTGTTTCCGACACTCTAAAAAATAATTTAGCAAATTATTTGTCCAACTATAGGATGATGAATGATTATATAAGTGTGACAACTGCGGAAGTTGTGGATTTAAAATTTGATATTTCCGTTATATTGGATTCTAGTCAAAATCAAGGTGCGGTCGTCTCAGAAATTATAAATACAATAACCAATTATTTCCAACCTTCTAATATCGAACTCGGGTCCAATGTATACCTATCAGAAATAAGAAAAAATATTCAAAATATAAATGGCGTCATTTCCATAGCTAACATAGATGTCTTCAATTTGGTTGGGGGACAATATTCATCTTCACAAACATCTCAAAGGTATCTATCAACACAAACTAGACAGATAGAATTAATTGATGATACCATTTTCGCACAACCAAGTCAGATATATCAGGTAAGATATCCTGGCAAAGACATTTTAGTTAGGGTGAAAAACATGTCTAGTGTTAATTTCACTTGATAATTTATTTTTAACATACCTATCCTATTTTTTTAGACAAAATAGAATAAATAGTATTTATAAAAATAATAATAATTAATGCCAAAATCTATAAGAATAAGAACTGAGGTAGGTCAAAATACCTCGAAACAATTAAATGTCAAATTAGAACAGGATTTTGATTTTTTGGAAATACTTTCACTGAAACTACTCCAAAGCGACATATATATCAAACAATGTTCAGACTACGGTGTTGTAATTGGTAGGGTTTTGGTCAATAATGGATATGGAATACCGAATGCTAAAATATCTGTTTTTATACCATTGGATAATGAGGATGAAACGAATCCTATAATTAACGCGCTTTATCCATATAAATCAATAGACCAAGTAAACGAAGATGGATATAGGTACAACTTATTACCATACGAGCCTAGTTATCCAGGTCACAACCCTACAGGAACATTTCCATCACGTAAAGATGTTTTATTAGATAAGACCGCGGTCGCTCTTTACGACAAATATTACAAATTTACAGTACAAACAAATCAAAGTGGTGACTTTATGATTTTTGGAGTTCCTGTTGGGACACAAACTTTAGTTATGGATGTTGACCTATCAGACATAGGTGAATTTTCATTGTCACCGCAAGATTTGATAAGAATAGGTTTAGCCACACCAACACAAGTAGATGGTACAGTATTCAAAACATCAGAAAATTTAAATACTTTACCGCAAATCATAAATGTCACACGAACGATTGAGATATTACCTTTTTGGGGAGAGCCAGATACTTGTCAAGTTGCGATTACAAGAACCGACTTCGACTTAGGATTAGAGGCTAATTTGGAAATACAACCCGCAGCTATTTTTATGGGGTCTTTGGTATCAACACCTGAAGAACAAGCTCAGAAGACAAAATGTAGGGTCAATAAAAATGCGGGAAACCAATGTTCTTTGGTGAGTGGGCCCGGTCAGATAAAGGCTATCAGACAAACAATATTTGAAGATGACCAAGGGAGACCGGCGTTAGAAACATTTAATTTTGAAAATGATGGAAACATAATTGATGAAAATGGAACTTGGTTGGTCGATGTCCCAATGAATATGGACTATATATCGACCGACGAATTCGGTCAGAGGATAATATCAAATGACCCGAAAGTTGGAGTTCCATCCTCCGCAAAATATAGATTTAAAGTAAAGTGGCAACAACAACCAAATTTAAGTGAACCTGTAAAAAGGGGATATTTTTTAGTTCCTAATATCAGGGAGTATGGCTGGGAAAATTACGACGAAGACCCAAGTAAATACGAACTTCCTCCACCATTTAACAACCCAAACCCAACTGCAGAAATATTCAACGGTGCGCCATTTGATAATCAAATACTAATTCCTGCTGGTCAGATTCAATCTAAGTCTGTAATTAAAGTTATTGGTCAAACAAATATTAAAAATTACTCCTTTTTAGTAGGTAATAATCCTTATCCAATAACACAAAAAGACAATATTATAGTTAATCCTGGCGAAGAGGTTATAGTACAAGTAGAACTCGAAAATCCTGGACAAGGACAAATGTTTTTTAATTTTGAACCTTATGAAAAATATCAAGTAGAAAGGTCATACTCGTTTAGTTTATCTTGGGATGATTATGCTGATGAACAAACGGCAATCAATTGTCAAGACACCTTTTACGAAATGAGATACAATAAAGTTTATACGGTATCTCAATTGGTAGACCAATATAGAAGAGGTTTTGCAAATACCAAATTTTTAAGTATAAAGGACATTACCGATGAAAGTTGTCAATCGACATCAAATCCGTTTCCGACTAATGATGCACAGTACAAGACAACTTTCTTGTACCTTTTGTTTTCATTCATGATTTTGATTTTCAGACCAACACTTTATTCTTTGTTATTTGTAAGTCACGCAATTGCTTTCATACTAAAGTATTTAATATTACCAATCGTTGTTATAATTGCTGTAATATTTTTGATAGTCATTTTAATATGTAATATAGTCAATGGTATAAGTCAGTTTTTTGGGGGTGGGGGTGTAAATTGCCCTGATTTCGGAGATTTAAGAGACTTGGTTCAAGATTTGCTCTCACTATGGAAAAAAATGATTATAAGACTACCCAACTTAACTTATCCTGACTGTGAAATTTGTAATTGTATTGACGAAGATGCTCAAAGTTACGATGACGACCCATACGCCGAACAATCCGCTCAATTAACAAAAGACGCACCTAGTGGAATACTATATGATTTTACAAATATTTTCCAATATAAAAATTTACAAAACGACACTGGTGATGCTATATGTTGTATTAGTGATACTGATGATTGTGGTACTTTAAATTTCGAAGACGATGCAGAGGATTGTAATGCTAGATTGCTAGCAGTTCAAGTCGGTTTGGGAGGGTCTGGTTCACCGCCATATTCTTATGGCGGCCCTAACGTTACCGATACTGAAACGCCAAATTTCCCGAGAAAAGGGTTTGTTTCCACAACATTACCAATAGCTGAAAGAGTAAACTTATTCAATGCAAAATCTAAATTCTTTATAGGGGATGGTATTAATAGGATTAGGGTTACATTTAACCCAAACACAAACCTTATAACAAACGCTAATCAATGCCACGAAGACAACGTTGTAATTGTACTCGTAGATAGAAATACAATTTCTCAATATGAAAGAGGACAATTAATATCATTTCAAGACTCTGGATTATCAAAAGATGTCAATGCTGCCAACTTAGTGACTGGCCAAACAATAGACGGAATTCATCAAATTACAGTAAAATATGCCAACAGTAGTAACGCTAATGCTTTGAATTCACAAAGAATTTACAACATTAATTTTACAGGAGGAACAACGACTCAAGTAAAGTTTCCTATGGACATTGAGTATTATCAAGTTATATACACCTCACTATTATCAGAACTAAAAACTGATTCGATGGGTGATTCATTCTTCTCAAGAATTTTCAATCAACCAATCTATATGAATAAAATTAAAGAAGGTACATTCGAGTGGTCAATAGACGAATTTCGAGAATTCAGTCCCAGTATGGGGGGGCTAAATGGCAGATACGGGTATGAATTTATCGAAGATTGGGAAAATATAGGTGTTTTGATTTTGAATAGAGGGGTTGACCCACATAGTCCGAAAGTTGAAATTGAATATGGTATAGGGCGTTTGTTTGGACTTCAAGCCCATCAAAAAACAGTTAGAGGTGATTTTAGATTGAATATTCCAATACAAAGTTCGGATGTTCTTACACAAGGTGGGTATCGATGTGTTAGACATACTGTACCAAATAACAACTCACAAGACTCACTGTCAAAATATCTTTACTTTCCGACATATAACCAATTGAATATTGATAGTACTAAATTTACAAGTTTCACCAATAATTTACATACATATTATATCAGTTTAGATAGTAATACTTTCGGGGCATTACCAGTAACATTACCCGGATACCCGACTACTTTTCCTGATGCAGACCCATACAAATGTGGAAGAGGAGTCAGAGATTTAGGGGCGAACGGTATAGCTATATTAAACTACAATATTGAGACAGATGACTCAGGTACAGTTAATGGTTGGGTCGAGACACCAAATGTGATAGGTTGCGCATTCACCCAACAAAATCAGTCATATCCAACATCCGCATATAATAATAGCGGATATAAACTAAATGAAAAAGTAGAAGGATGTAGTTTCGCTCATCTTTCTTTTTGGGGTATCGAACAACCAAGAAATCAAAGGGCGTATGGTGCACAAGGAATTTATCACTCAAGAAAATACGCCGATAGTATATCAATTCAAATACAACATAGTCCACAATTCAGATACGTAATGAGGTCAGACAGGTTACCGACATCTACATATAATTTTATTAATGGAGATAACCATATGGCCTTACAACAGAATACTGGATTTGCTTTTTTCAAAGTCTCAGAGGATGGAACTTTCGCATCATCAGGTTCTTTTGTCGGTGGTGGTGGATATAATGGAGATAGTACGGGAGATAATGTACCTGATACTGACAACCCAACATTCGTTAATGAAGTTTTGGAATCATTCACATGCGGAGAGGAAAATTCTACTTTAGTGCCCTTTGATTGTTATAAATATGACCCAGTTGCCGACACAATATATATAGATGACCCTGATTGCTTTTACAAAAACCCATTTAATGTAGAGTTTTTCAAAAATAATTGTTATCAGTTAGTAACGAAACCACTATTATCAATACCTGTTGATGTTATAGCATTACTTGAGTGGATATCAAGGGCTAAAGTATTTTTTGGTTTATGCCAAGGGGTATTCCGACATATGTTTACTAATAGTTGGATAAACGGAACACTATTTCCGTTCTCATTCAAAAATGACAGATTTTTTGATACGAGATATAATAGACCTTATAACAAAACCTGTGAAGATACCGTATATTTTCACAGACCAACCAACAATTTCTTTTATAGGAGCAGTCCTTACAATGGGTCAGGATTTATCGGTAGAAAAGCAAGTAAACCACTACTTCAGGACTATTTTGGAGGAAACGTAAAAAATCTAATGTTTCCAACAACACTTATGGATTTAGGTCCAAGAGACGAAATATCAAAGTTCTTAAGTCAAAGCGCTTCCGAAGAATATGAAGGATATATAGTAAACAAAATACCGACAACCACATTCAATGAAATAGACGACATTTTGAATTTATTTGTAATTTCAAGGTTGGCTAATACAAACTTCCTTGAACAATTTTTCGGAGTCGGAGGGGCTAGTATTTTAAATTACTTTACAAGAGAGAGAAATGTAAATGCAACCTTTCCATCACCATTTGATTATAATATCAAAAATAAAAACATGGTTGATTCGGATTATGCACAATTAATTTCTATTAATTCAGAATTTGGAATTGTGCCCTTTGATGTTGAGGCATACCCCCAACAGGCAAATCCTACTCAACAACAAACTATATTTTTTAACGGAAATGCAACCGCATCTGCCGCAGTTATTGGGATTTTCTTTTCTTCATTCACACAAAATAGAGATTTCATTTCACCAAAAAGAATTGTATACAACCCACAGGCAGGATTGGCGGCTAATGATTGTAATTTGAACCCTATACCTGTTAGAGACCAATTAGTCCCACTTTATCAGTGGGCGGTCCAACAAGATACAAATCCTCAGAATGACAGTATATTCGGAACACAAAAAAGTTTTTGGTATTCTGCGGGTATTGGAGGACAGCAAGGAGGAACCGAGTATTTTCATAATTCTAAATATCAATCAATGGACAGGCTGATATCTCAATCGAGATTTTTCAGAACTAATAACACCAACCAAAATGACTTCTATAAAGGATATATTTATTCGGTAGACACCCCAAACAATGAAATTACTGAGATTGTGACATATACCGACCAATCCACATATCTTAATAATAGAAATGTTATAACCGCTGGAGGTCCATTCTTCTTTTATTTCGGATTGAACAGAGGAGCTTCGGCTATGGATAGATTCATACAAAAATGGGTAGACACTGAAAATAATATAGAATAATGGGTATTAATGATACATACAAAATTGTTTTAGGGTCGGCAAAAAGCACGACATCGACTGATGTTGATTCGGAATTGGGTGTAACATTGGAGCAACAATTTATACAAGGTGCCGAGTTCGAACGGGTAAAAGATATCAATTTAGCAGAAGTGTTCTTTAAAGAAAGACAAAGTTCTGATATATTTAGACCATCTACTAAAATAACATTTTTGTTCGATAACTCCTATGTTGGAGAAACTAATTACACTCCTTTCAAAGATAATTTATATTATGTTAACAGTGTCCAATCATCAATATCCACCTGTCTCTCAGATAACCCTCAAGATATTTTTTGGTCAGGATATCCGCAGTTCTATGAATTTGATTTAATTAGAACTGATAGTAATGTTCCAGGATATACAACAGTTTTCACAAATACTGTAACAAATCAAGTCACCCCTGCACATATTGAACTTGAAACAAGTAAGGCGGGTTTCTATAATTGGGATTTTTATTTGAGTTACGCTTACGAAAATGATTATACAAAAGTATTACAATCACAAAACTTATTTTATCCAAATATTGTACATAGTTGGGTTTGTGCTGATGGGATTCCTTTTGTAATCAAAAATGGTACTTATAATGGACACGAAGTTGTTTTCTTATATTGTACTATGAAACATAATTTATCCGTTGGAGAATATGTTGAACTTTCATTATCATATAATGGAACTAATATTTTCTCGGTTGATTATTTAGGTGATGGTAGTTTTGAATCTGAATTATACATTGTAGGACTTATAAATGTTGGTTATACCAGCACATTTAATGATAATGTCACAGGCACATTGAAAAGAGTTATCAATATTGACAACCCTATCGATACCAGGTCAACTTATTATGTTAGAAAACACAAAATTATTACAAACCCTGAAAATGCGGTTATTGCTAACGCGGGATTTGAGCAAAATCCATTTAAGCCTGAAAAACAATATGAACCAAAACAACTTACTCCAAATGGTAGAGGCAGACTTTCAATAAAAAGCAACAATCAAAGTTTCACACTATCCTTCAACAAAGACGTACTACTTAATAACTTGGTTGATAATCAACTTAGACCTGTCACTGAACTTTTCTTCACCACAATATGGAAAGGTTCATTTGGATGGACTATGAAACCTGTTTTGAATAACAGAGGTTTGAGACAGGGTTATGAATTCAATTTACAATTGAATAATGGGGTACCAAACTCTTGGTGGGAATCAACCCAAAATCAATTGAATGTTGCGTCCGTATGTGATATCGAGTTGGATTCATTTACCCGAAACGGAAAGAATTTTTATTTCAATAAATCTTTGATAGAAGGAGATTTGGTGGATGGTGCGGTTTGCGAGTGGAATGCATACGACTGTAACGAAATAGAACTCAGTCAAATTTACCACAAAATAGTTTTTAATGATGCGGTATTTAATATAAATTTGGGTTCTTTTGTTGGTTTGAATACAAATCCTTTCGGTTATTATTATGAACCGCACAATAAAATAAAGATAAAAGATTTTTCCTCATATGTTGAGGAGGCAGACTCCACTGGTGTAGAGGGAATCCCTAATTATGCAACA
>Ga0169931_10011799_pt1 | contig 12226 bp, 3 predicted proteins | sample Kivu_15m_20L_FD_129675 | JGI IMG/M metagenome (GOLD analysis project Ga0169931, IMG submission 129675) | Freshwater microbial communities from Lake Kivu, Western Province, Rwanda to study Microbial Dark Matter (Phase II) - Kivu_15m_20L... | ecosystem: Environmental > Aquatic > Freshwater > Lake ...
ATCCATCTATTTCTTCACGTGCTCGATAAAAACCAAGTTGACTTTTCTTTGTTACTATTCGCGCTTGAGGAGTTTCTAGTCGAGCTGTCGTTAGCGGTCCGAGAGTGTTTAAAGGTATTTTAAATCGACTTTGCGAAGGGACATATTTAAATATTATGATTGTTAGGGTGTGATTAAATTTGATATTGATGAAAAGCAAATAATTTTATTAGTCATATGCTCAACACCTACCGCTGTTCTAATCCGTAAAACGATATCTTCAACCGATCCATGACTGACATGTATGCCCGTAAATCTAAAATGCTTGCCTCCACTGGCTTTTCTAAGCTCAACAAATCTATGAACATGCGACTACCATAACTATCGCACTCTAGGTCATTCTCCTCGACCAAATCATCGAAGCTTAAAATGGCCACCATGTAAGCATCACTTAGCTCTATCGATCAACAACTGCAAGAACTTAGAATGAACACTAGAGTAGATTTAAAAATATTTAGGAGTCGAGAAGATTCTGCAATTTTCTTAAAGACGATCTAGGCGAGAACCAGCTCGGTATGCTTAAGCTATAGCTAACAGGACAGGCTAATAAACTATAAAAAATGTTCAAGATCAGTCGCAATCATGATGAGTAAAAGACTATGAGTCTCAAGAATGACTGCAATGGTCTACGTAAATCAAGTCGAGAACTCAAGGAGATGCTTTCATCACTTCAAAATCGATTGGACAAGTGTTAGACTGTTATGGGTATTTACAGTGGCAAGGAAAAACACAAAGTATGATATATATTTAGATCCAAAATTTAGTTACAAAAAACAGAATAGTAATCTATAATTGAGCTTTTTAAGAATATCGTATATTTCATAAATTATTAAATTTACGCTTGTAATACAATTTAAATATCAGGGTAGTCTGGTTATTTCGCAGCTATAAGCCAATATAATCAAAATGAGCTAAAACATTAATGCCTAAGGGCGCCTCGACGATTTCTTCGAAGAACCACACTGTCCCCAACGCTCACTACCTGCACTCTCTGATATACAGGAACCTATACTTGCTGACTAAGAATTATAGCTAGCCATCCCTTTCTTCAACCCAGCATCTCAGTTCAAATACAAGGCAGGCAAAAATGTAGGCACAAACTAGTAATAGGAAGAAGGCGGTAATAGTTACTTCGATGATACTAACCACTTCGAATAAGTTATAGGACCATGCTTGGACTAACCCTCTTTCAATCTACTATAAATCTAATAGCATGCCCAGAAAATAATTTAGGAGCGAGCTTAGGTATTCGTTTAGCCTCTAAGCTAAGAAACTCTAACGTATATTTTGTTCGATTTAGATCGATAATAACAGTGATTGTGGAGCATTCCCATAAACCTGCTCAGTAGATACAGCTGCTACTAAATCAAACATATCCTCAATATCACAATCGACCTATCATTTTACAACTTTTAGAGAAGTTCATATCGATGCGTAAGACAAAAGAGGAATTAATCAAGTATTGTATGCGCAAGGCTTTTAAGTTCATCCTTTAGATGCCCAAAAACAATCATTTATTGCCTATCGATCTTGAGTAAAAATATTCGCACTCTAAATCCAAAAGTAGGTATCTTAAAGGATTGTCTGAGGAGAAATCGATGAACAATAAATTTCTGAGGCAAGTGTTTGGCTAGCCTGATTTTACCTAAGATTACTGTCTTTTCCTAGGGGATTTTGAGGAGATAATAGTGTAGGACAATAATAGGAAGATTAGATTTTTGGCTTAAGTGTTGAGTAGGCAGCAGCAAGGCGGTAACATCGATTTGGGTAAGAGATTGCCGTGGACTGCGGCTATTCTGGATAGGGTGAAGAAGATTAGTAGGGAGTTACTAAAGAAGGCAGGAGGCTGAAAGTGATTATTCCTGCGACTATATATAAAAACAATCTTCAATATAATCAACTGTATTTTATCACACCTTCGATAGATACATAGAACATCAAAATATTTATATTGTTTATGGCTTTTATTATACATATTTGAATGAAATAATTAAGAATAATCACTTGATTGAGCTAAGCGAACTCTAACGCTTTTGTTTTTGTTTTGTTTTTGTTTTGATAAACAGTTCATTCATGCTTGCTCATCTTTTAATAGTTAGTTTTATAGTTTTTGACTGCCCTATTAGAAATACCCTCCATACTTCTAGCAGTGCATTTTTTATCCTATCAATCTGTCTATTTCTGCACAAACTGCACTAGTATTTCTTGCTAATCCACATCTTGCCAAATCTCTTGATTCTTAATTCTTTATCAGCAAAATTACGCTATTTATCACTCAATTATCTCATCTGGATCGTCGTAGAGTCGAGTCGGGCTTATTTTTTTTAAATATAATAAATCATTAATTTCATATTGTACTAACACAATAAAAATTTATTATTAATCACCCAAAATTAGTAAGTTTATAGCTTTTTTATAATTCATAATATAAGACTTAAAATCATAGATTCATAGTTTATTCCGATTTTACATGAATTCTTAAATTTTATGGACAAGTTAAAAAAATATTTTAATATATTTTCTCAATTTTATTTTTTAAATAGCAAATAGACTTAAAAGTTGTCTAATCTTTTTTCTTATTTCCGATCAATTTTTTTTAATATAGTTTAATTCCAATTATTTATCTTGTCTGAATCTTAAATAATTTTTTAAAGATGTATAAATAAAAACGTTTAAGCTTTTTGAAAGAATGGAGAGGAAAAAAATCGTTAGCTATTTTTTAATACTCTTCATGAGATATTTACTTAAGAATATAATAGATAATCGATAGATCTATATTTTTAAGTCTAACAGCATTTTTTTTTTCAAAAAATAGCCAAAAAAAACTTAAAAGCTAATTTTTTTTTAAGAATCATTAGTTGTTACAGAAAGCATACATTTTTTATAAGTTAGCACAATTTTAGATGTTTTACCTGTTCCACTCTAGCCCATGAGCAAAGCTTTAGTCATAATTATTTAGTAAAATAATTCTTTGTTTAGAATAGTTCAAATAAATGCATAAATAGTGTATTAAGCATGACTAAAAAATCATAAATATGGTTATGATAACAACTGACGAAATATCTTTTAAATTGTTGTATATGCTTTGATTTAAAAAATTAGTATGTTTGTTATATAAAACATTTTGATTAGTCACTGTACACCTTTTTAAAACATAATAATTATCATTTTAATATGAGTGAGCATGATTAATTTATTGATCATTTCAGAAGTTCTTTCAATCTTTTTTCATGCAGATAGCTGCAAACTTTACCTAACTATTTTTGAGCATTCTAAGAGAAATCACATACGTAGTCGCTTTTACTAATTTATTAGAGGCTGATTCGTTTTTTTGGATTCAAGGCGAGCATTCCTTGCAACAAACATACGAGTCTGGGGTCAGCACTTGGAATTAAAGATGTAAGTCCTACTGCAGGTTCGCTAGTAGCAAACTAAAGGTAAAAGGGCAACTCTGCAGCTTATGGCCAGTGTTCTTGCTGAATATGAAGAGACTTACTGGAGATCCAAGAATTCTGAAGATAAGTTCTAGCTGATGGATGTCAGAAGTGCCAGGGAATAGACATTGTCCTAGTACTAATTCAGCTATGGTACAACCTAGACCCCAGATATCGATCGATTCATCATAGTTCTTACTTCCATATATTATTTAGGGAGCCCTGTACTGGCGAGTAGTAATATTACCAGTCTTTTCTGAACAAGCAGATATCATCTCTTTTTATAGGGATGCCGGCAGGCTGTTTGTTGGTGGTATGTTTTCTGAGTTGATTCTGCGTGCGATGCTGAAGTCTCCGAGTTTAAGGTTTCCATCAGGCATGAGATAGATGTTGCTGGGTTTGAGATCGCGGTGCATGATTCCTTGACGATGGAGATAGCTAAGTGCACTGGCAAGTTGGGCTATGAGACACCTGATTTGTTAAGCTGAGAGCATGATTTCTTTGTGTTTGGTGAGTTCCATCAGCTCTATGCCTAGATCCAGGACCATGTAGTGCCTAGTCTCATAGCTTGATGCTACTTATCTAATTTCACGCAGTTCGAGAATATTAGGGTGATGCATCTTTTGCATTAGTTCAACCTCAGGAAAGTCTTCTATGAACTAAATAGGACTCTATTGCTTTTTGCGATTGTAGGGCTTTAGTTTTTTTAGGGCTACGTACCTTTTTTGTGATTTTTGATTGTTTCCGCCATAGTTTTAATTACAACTATTTGAGTTCTAGTTGTTCTTCTACTGGTTTATTTAACCAATATAAACCTTACCGAAGGATCCCTCTCCAATTTATCGAAGCCTATTGTATTTGTCCTTTAGCTGCGGGTATTCTAGGCGGGCAGTTGTCATCCAATTTGAATTAAAATAACCAATACAATACGCAAGATAATCAACCCTTAGCTAAATAATAAATAATCAAAAATTTATGCAGGGAACTAAAAAACTCAACGCAGTGCTTTGCCAGACATCTCCTGTGCTTAAAAAGAAATAATAGAATATCGCTCGTTTCGACAAGCTAATGTAGAATTACAGTCAAGAGGATAACATAGACATTGTTGTTTTTCCTGAACTGTCATTCACGGGATATAACTTTAAGAATCAGTAGGATATTGCTCCAATGGCAGTTCGATTTGGTTAGGGAGTCGAGTTTGAATACGGCAAGGTTCTAGCCAAGAGACTAAGAGCTTATGTTTTGATCGGCTATGTCTAGAGATAAGAGAAAAATGGATAAGTACGCATGTACAATTCCGCTGCAGTAATTGATCGCTAGGGGGTGGCTTTTTTTAATACTAGGAAAGTACATCTTTACTATGCTGAGGAATTATGGGGTTACTAAGGCCAACAGTTTGGTAGTTTTGTAATGACAAACACTGAGGGAGTGGCTATTAAGTGTTCGGTCGGCATTTGCATGGACATAAATCCTAAAAAATTCACTTCTGGTCTTTACTAATTTGCCGATTACGTCAAAAAGTAGCAGTCTGAGGTGATTTTGTTTGCAACCAACTGGACTGACGACTAGGTCTAAAATAAAGAGAAAGACATCGAAACATATAACTATTGGCTTTAGAGACTACGACCGCTACTCAAGCCAGCCTATACTAAAAATGTGTTATTTTTGGCTGCAGACCGGGTGGGATCGTAGTTCGCTCATTATATAAATCAAAAAGGTTCATTTTTAGGAGCATCTTGCGTTCTCTCAATCAATCCGCATCAGCTACTCGCTAAACTGGACAGAAAAAGCTAGAAAACTCTTTTTGCTAGGCTTACCATTAAATGATAAAAATCAAGGAATAGCTATGAAATATTTTGACATTTATCAATATAAATCAATTATACTGAAGGCCTTTTTATTTGTTAATTTTGGTTACATCTAAATTAATAAGTCCTTACTAAAAACTTAATTGTTGATTAACTATCAGAAACAAAATGATAGAAGAATGGGTTATTTGAGAAGACTGAATATAAAACTATTGTTCGATATAATTTAGACAATTAATGAATGGTTGAATGAATGCTTGATCATTTGGCTAATCTTGATCTGGTCCATTTGTTGCGAGAGGCCTCGATTCCTGGATGAATAGTGGGTAAATTTTTGCTTTTTGGTAGGAAGCTATTGCTGTAGGTTGTCACATAGTGTTTGACGTCCCTTTTGTTACGATCTCCTATTTCGATTTGCGAGCTGTTGGGATAAGGAGGTCTGAAATCAGGGATATAGATTGAGCTTCGAGCAGATTTGGGGTTGTACTGCCTAAGTAGTAAATTACTTTTTAGAGCGGCTTGGTGTTGCCTATTCCAGCATACAGGGACTGCCTTAGCGAATGCACATCTGAATTCCAACTTTTTAGCACTGCTGAGGGGGTGGGGTAAAGTGTATTGTCTCTTTTGTCGTAGAAAGGAACTGCTTTTAATCCCCCTGAAGCTTCTTTGACATATGAGCAAGAACGAATTTTGTTATCTTTGAAGAATGCAGAGCCCATAGTGTCCCTCTGTTCAACTAAATAGTTTACAGCTTACATCGAGTCTTAAGGAAAGATTTGGAGCGAATATCGCTGGCTGTCTGCTCAGGGTTAAAGGACTACAACATCAATAATTTTATTATCTTGCAGAGTCAACAATATATCATCTAACCTCATCTAAATCACAAAAAAATCCTAATAATCGATAATTAAAAATTGATTAAAATTAATGTGCTGATCATATTAAGTATAATTAACTGATGTAAAAATACTCTATTTATCAGTTTTGTCTTATTTTCTTAAATTTTATTATTTCAAGGTCTATTAAATTATTAATAAGCACTATGGATGAAAAAAATCGGAGTTTTGTAGATCGAGCTTTGGTAAAACTTCCTCCTATACCCTTCAAAAGCAAATCTATGATGAGTCACTTGATTCCTAAGATTAGTTCATTAGATCTCGTGACAGCTAAGTCTTGGTATTATCGCACTCCTAATGCCCAGCACGGTAAAAATTTTAAGAATAAGGGTTTAAATCTAACATAAAGAGGTCTATCGCATCTCTGACTAAAATAATGACAGCTCTATGCGTCTTATAGCTGTGCTCTCGGTTTAAGATGGACTTGTAGAGCACCTACTTCAAAGCGACGTAGTGGTCAGTCGCCACTATCGGAACCACTGCTAATTTATAAGTATAAACGAGAATATTTTATAGGCAGATGCTTGGGTGAGTGTAGAGGATCTGCTGTATGGTTTATTGCTTGCTAGTGGCAACGACGCAGCAGAGGTGCTAGCTGAAAACATAGGTGCGGTTCTTTACTTCAACAGCAAAGGATAAAGTTCGCTAATTTCAGGTATTTTTGATCAATACAATAGAGATTAGAAGCATTGACGTTAGTGATGACTACGAGAGCGTTCGTTTTTACACGCAATAGTTTGTGGTCTATATGAACAAAAAAGCCCAGCAACTCCAGATGTTCAAAACAAGATTCGCCAATCCTCACGGCATGGATAACTCTGACAGCTTCAGCACTTGTGAAGATGTCTACCTTATGAGTAAGGAAGCCATGAAGCAACCAGTTTTCAGAAAGATAGTCAGCACTGTTACCCATAAGGGCTTGTTTAAATTTCATAGGCACCCCAAAGTAATCACTAAAGCCATTTTTTGGACTAACACTAATAAACTTTTGTAAAGAGATGGAATCATAGGCCTAAAAACCGGAATAACAAATAGGGCTGGTGGTTGTCTGTCAACTTGCTTCCTCATCGATCATCTTAATTAGGGATTCGTAGTTGTGTTGGGCTGCCCGAACGCTTAGTAGAGATTTGCTAGCTCTTTGCATATTATTCATTGGGCTTCTTCTGAAACCCTTCTACCTTGATCTATTTTTTATCTTTAATTGTTAAGATAAGGTATTTATTTATTCAAAAGGGATTAATATTTCGATAAAAACTAAATATACTTTTAATATAGATACCTAAATTATTTTGAGACTATGGCTAATAATCATTGAATCACGCATTCTTAGTCGAATCTAACCATTAATCCATCCACTCTTTCTCTTAGCTGACCTAATCGATTAATAGCCGTATTTGCCCCTTAGACCCTATGAGGTGCTTAGATTTCTATCATATCATCAAGAACAACCTACATCAGTTTATCGTACTCTTAAGCGTTAAATCTATATCTGCCTTTTTAAGGGAACTCACCAGTGAAGGGCTACCCTACATAGTTGGTATAAAGTGACCAATATTTCGGGTTATTCATATTCTTGCAATACACAAATGCTTTTCCTTGTTCAACCTATAGGAAAGGAGCAGTTCCCAAGTGTTACTTCGCATGTTTTTCAAGCTAAGGTTTACAGTTTTCACAGCATTTGAAAGAATCAATAAGACAAATAACCATTTTGCTTGTTATTTGTTTGCATTTTGGACATCTGCCTACTTAGCTATTGAGCTCAAGCAGATCTTAAGGGCATTTGAGCATTTTCGAAAAAGATAAGCTTGAGTTCTTTTTTAATTTATCCAAGTTTATAGTTTTGTTCAGATTTATTTTTTAGAAAACAGTTTCAACTATCGCGAATTATTATTCTATTTTTTGATAATTTTTTAGAGATCTAACTTGATTCAATAATTTTATTTTTTCTTATGATTTATATTAACCTACAACGCAAAGCATTAAATTTTTGACTATAAAGCTATATAACAGCCGCTGTGAATTAAGTTTTTCAGAAAAAATAAGCTATTAAGTCTAGGTGAAAATCGGTTTAGCCTTGGATTTGTCTTATGCATGCTGTGAAAAATAAAACCGCTGTATTTTGGTGAGCTCTACAATTATAGGCAGGATTTTTCTGATAAAATATTTGGTTTGGGAAAGCCCATATTCGAATATTGTTCTAGCTGTCGTAGTGAATAATTTGTCCATAAATGATTTAATATCTTTAGTTATACCCGTCTTTTCTTCTATCAAGTTATCTCTTTGCAGTTTAGCTTAATATTACTTCAATCCGATTATCCCTTATTGCACTTCAGATGGACGATCTTTCATTATTTTTTATGTAAAAACGGGAAACAAGGTGCTGAATTTTTGTTGGCATAATGGGCAAGTCTATTTCAATATAAAGATTGATATTGATGTATTCAACCGAAGATGATTTTATAAACATTTTTTGTGAACTGTATGACTGCATGTACTTATGACAAGTAATGGTTCCTAAGATATTTTCGAGTTTATTGTCATTACATTTGAATGCCTTGTATGAGCCATGTAATAGACGATTTAGTCTGAAGAGTAGTCTCTGCAAATCATGCACACATTCTTTTAAGTAGATTAATCAATATCAGTTTTTTCTTATATAGCATGTTTTAATAAAATACTGCTTTGAGATTTCTTAAGAGCTTTCATTCTTTACTTTAGTTTCTATTTTTTAGCCCCCTTTTATTATTGTCTTTCCTCTATAGATGTTTAGATTTAATTACTCTCAATACTTTTTCTGATCAATTCAAAAGATTTTTAAATTTAAAATTTATTGCCTGAAGCTTATAAAATATTATTTAGTATTTATGCTGACATGTCATTAAAGCTTATTAAAAAATCATATATTTTTAATTTCTTAGTTTAAAGGAAAAGCCAAGTCATCATTTATATAGAAAGGCCTAATTACTGCTAAGCAGAACTATGATTATTGACCATAATTTAATTCACATAGCAATTGAACATAAATCGAAACAAATTTAACATTTTTTAAATTGTAGACTCTTTAAATACGTAATTGGAAAGCTTACTTCTTTTATGGCTATTCATTTTCAAGTTAAAAATTTTCTAAAATGACTAAAGCGATTATGGGTAGATTAGCGTCATCGAGGGAAAGGAAAGATTGAAACAATTTTAAATAACCTGTCCATCCTAGAATGATTTTTTTAAATTGCTATAAGAGTTTTCAATGAAAGATTTTGTATATTAGTAATCTTCAAAATATTAATCACAATATTTTTTAAATAATCTTTTACTTAGCCCGTTGGGAGTAATATAAGCAAGCATCTAGTAGAAGTCTTTTATTTTTTATTATTGAAAATGACCTAATTTTCCAGCTAAAATGACTTAATTCAATGATGTCTATACTGATAGCAAAACTTATTTGATCACTAGATAAGTCTCGTATAGCAAATTGGCTAAATGTTGTTCCATTAAATAATAGCGTTCTCTTTTGTAAATCTGAAAAATTTCAAGATAGCTTTGCTAGCGATGCTATATATATTTTTAAAAAACAACAAATTTAGAATCAATTTTAGATTATTCGAGAGTTTAAATCAGCAAGATAACTATTTTCATGTACATTTATAAAGAAAATTTGCTTAGTTTATAATTTTTTTTGTTTTGCATAATAGTCATTTAGTAGTCGTCAAAGTTTTATATTCGAAACAATTAAAAATGTTTTTGAACCATTTTTTATAGTTTTTATTTCAGTTGTATCGTTGAAGATTCTTCAAATATATTTAAAATCTACTAAATCTTTAAATTTTTAATATTATCGATATTGAAATCTAGATAAGCAAGCCAGGCTAAAGCGAAAATTTTTTAAATCGAAAGATTGACTGAAAAAAATGTTTTAGTTATATGCTAGTAACATTCTTTGATCATTTTTTTAAGGTAAAATAAATTTTTACCACTGTTTTTAGATATTTTTATGATCTAAATAATTAAATCAAAACTACAGACATTACTAGCAGCTATGATTTGATTTTTTTAGGTATTGTTTTGTCCTTAAGCAGAGTAAAAAAGCTAAGTTATCTTAATTTGACTCAAGGTTTCTAGAATTATTTGTCTAAAAAAGTTTGTTCTTTAAAGTATCTTATAACATTAAAAGACTCTCTTTAACAATTTATATCTTTAAAAAGCCGAAAAGCCCTCCTTACCAGGAACTAAAGGCCTAATTTTATTCTTCTTCAAAAGTTATAAAATTTAATTTCCATGTAGTAGGTATTGATCGATCGATCTGTCAAGAGAGCTGTCTACCATATTTTTATAAGTTTCTTAGTGAACTAAGCTAAAATACATAATTAAAACTTCTTATCGCATAATCTTGACCGATATAAGCTAAATAAGCATTGTGCATATATATTCATAAGTTTATTTGCATTTTGTTTTATGTATCAATAATTTGAAAATTTTATTTCCAATAAACTCATCCTTAGTCAATGGAAACTTGTGTTTATCTTATGAAAATTTGCATGTTAATAATTTGCTTGCGATAATTTTATTAGTAAAACTTCTATAGACAAAAGAAATAATATTAGTAATAAGACACTTTCCAAAAATATCTTTTTTCTTAAACTCATCAGTCATTTAATTTTTAACTTCAAACATTCTACAGAAAATATAAAGTAGAAATTTCGTTTATTAAATAAATTTTTCTTATTAAATCGAAGGATTTTTTTAGTTTATCTTGCAATTTTTATGTTTATCGCAAAAAGAAGATGGTTTGAGCAAGTTTTGGTTGCCACAGTTGCAAACATAAATTTTAGATGGTCTGAAAATTCTAAAATTATGTCCTTTGTGCCTTGAGATATCAAAGCAATCCTTGCAGTAATGAGCTATGCTTAACTATCCGTGAGCAAACTCACAATCGTAGCATTTATAGCAACCTATGTTATTTTTGAAGTACACTAATTAGGTGTAATCATATGACAGCACATCGGACCTTCATCTTGAATTTTAGTGTAAGTAAACTTCTGAATCAAACGAATTATTTTTGCTTAGTAGTTTGCCTCAACTCCATTTTGAGTCATAGATTTAAGAAGATGGGCGGCTAGTTCAGGGTAAACTTCTCCCATTCTTGGCGATATTTCTTTAGATATTGCGAGCAAATAATGGCTTTTGAACAGCTCCTAATATGTCTAAGGTCTGTGGTTGATAACTTCTCTCCTCATGCTTGGGCGCTAAAATTGTAAAATCTAATTATAGTACAATTCAGTCACACTAGTATAAACATAGCTGCCACAAAAAATAAAATTGAAGGCAAAAAATTAAAAATTTAATGAAATCAAATATTAACAGCTTTAAAAAAAATATCTAAAATTTCATATTCACATTAAGTAAATCATTTAAACAATACTATTTAATATATAATTTTGATTTATTCTAATCTAATCATCTTTAAAAAGTATTATACTATTCCCAAATACTTTATATATGATTCAACATATAGAAATTCGATATTTAATAATCTTTCTTAAAATTATGATTTAATTTTTCGCAGATATTTAATTATTTTTTCTCCAACTTTTGTTTAATTTTTATATGTAGGTAAACTAAGATCCCTTGGAAACAGTCAAAAGTAAACTAAAAAGCATGAATCTTAGTTCTAATTAAAAGAAGTAATACTTTGAGCGAATTGAGAACAATCGAACAAAAAGATTGAAAAAATATTTGTCATAACTTTAAAAAAACAAAAATGCGATCTTGGATTAAATCAACCAATCAAAAGAAACTTGTAATTATGAAGTTTACTATTAATCTAAATGCCTTTCTTTTCAGCCAAACGCAAATTTAAAGTTGCAGGCGCTATTATTGGAATCATAAACAATTGATTGTAAAACGGTAGGAGGATATAAAATATGGTAGTTCCTGCCTGATTTGTAGCTAAGAATACTTATAGGGAGACATGATCACTGAAATGTATTAGTGTAAACATTATTACCATACTAAGTGCCTCTAAGGATGGTTCCAGATAAAATAAAATTGCCCA
>Ga0169931_10011801_pt1 | contig 12224 bp, 7 predicted proteins | sample Kivu_15m_20L_FD_129675 | JGI IMG/M metagenome (GOLD analysis project Ga0169931, IMG submission 129675) | Freshwater microbial communities from Lake Kivu, Western Province, Rwanda to study Microbial Dark Matter (Phase II) - Kivu_15m_20L... | ecosystem: Environmental > Aquatic > Freshwater > Lake ...
CGGAAGTCCGGCCTCCTCGAAGATCTCGGAAATGACCTGCGCCATCATCGGCGTGTCAGGCGAGGGCTTCGCCACGACCGTGTTCCCCGCCACGATCGGCGCAGCCGCCATACCCAGGGTGATGGCGAAGGGGAAGTTCCACGGCGAGATCGACACGCCGGCACCCAAGGGGATGTACTGCGTGCGGTTCAGGTCGCCCCAGGAATCGAGCACCTTCATGCCCTGGTCGTAGCGCAGGGCCTCATGGGCGTAGAATTCGAGGAAATCGATGCCTTCGCAGGTGTCGGCGTCGGCTTCGAGGTAATTCTTCCCCGCTTCGGAGATCATCCAGGCATTGATCTCCATCCGGCGGCGGCGGGCGATGTCGGCCGCCCTGAACAGGATGTCGGCACGGATGCTGGCAGGTACGTAGCGCCAGGTCTCGAAAGCGGTCCACGCGGCCGTCAAGGCCTTGCGCGCCTGTTCAGCACTGGCCATCTGGAAGGTGCCGATCACCTCACGCGTGTCCGCCGGATTGGTGGAGGTGAAGGTCCCGGAATCACCCTTCTCACGACGCCCGCCGATCAGCAGGTCATGGGTGCGGCCGAAGCGCGACCGCACATCCGCAAGGGCGTCTTTCTGGGCCTGCGCGGTTTCGGGTTTCGTGAAGTCGTGATAGGTCTCGATACGGTACTCGGAACGGCTCATGGCGCAAAAAAAGGGAATGGTTCGGCAACGAAGATACGAAAGGTAGCGCTTCCACAGGGTTGCGATTGGACGGGGGGAGGGGTACCTTTGAGGGTCATCATCTCACTCCAAATCTAATTGAAATGGCTATTGTCAATGTCGGTATCAACGGCTTCGGCCGTATCGGTCGCATGGTGTTCCAATCGATCTGCGACCAAGGATTGCTGGGTACGGAGATCAACGTGGTGGCGGTCGTGGATGTGGCCACGGATGCGGATTATTTCGCCTATCAGATCAAGTACGATTCGGTCCATGGCAAATTCAAGCACGCCGTGAGCACCAGGAAAAGCGACCCGTCCAAGACCGAGAACGATGTGATCGTGGTCAATGGTCACGAGGTCCTTTGCGTGCCGGCCACCAAATCGCCGGCCGACCTTCCGTGGAAGGCGCTCGGCGTCGATTATGTGCTCGAGTGCACGGGAATCTTCACCGATTCCGAGAAGGCCGGACTGCATCTGGAAGCCGGCGCGAAGAAGGTCATCATCTCGGCCCCGGGCAAGGGTGATGTGAAGACCATCGTGATGGGTGTGAACGAGCATGAATACGATGCCGCCAAGCACAACATCGTCTCCAACGCCTCCTGCACCACGAACTGCCTGGCGCCGGTCGTGCATGTGCTGTTGAAGGAAGGCATCGGCATCGAAACCGGCCTGATGACCACCATCCACGCCTACACCGCAACCCAGAAGACCGTGGACGGGCCGTCCAAGAAGGATTGGCGCGGCGGTCGTGCGGCGGCCGTCAACATCATCCCGAGCTCCACGGGAGCGGCCAAGGCTGTAGGCGAAGTGCTTCCCGCCACGAAAGGCAAACTCACCGGCATGAGCTTCCGCGTTCCGACGCCGGATGTCTCGGTCGTGGACCTGACCTTCCGTTCCGAGAAGGACACTTCCATCGAGGAGATCGACGCCCTGCTGAAGAAGGCCTCGCAGACCTACCTGAAGGGCATTCTCGGGTTCACGGATGAGGAGCTGGTCTCCACGGATTTCATCCATGACGAGCGCTCCTCGATCTACGACTCGAATGCCACGCTCCAGAACAACCTGAAAGGGGAGAAGCGGTTTTTCAAGGTCGTCTCCTGGTACGACAACGAGTGGGGCTACTCCAACCGGGTGGTCGACCTCGTGAAATACATGGCCTCGACGTAAGGCATTTGCCTGCGAATCCTTGTATCTTAAGCTTCCCGACGGGATGTAGCGCAGCCCGGTAGCGCGCTTCGTTCGGGACGAAGAGGCCGCAGGTTCGAATCCTGTCATCCCGACGCAACGGGGTGGGTTCCCAACGGAATCCACCCCGTTTTTTTGATGTCGTATCTTCCACCAATGAATTTCGATACCCGAACCGGCCTGATTCCCGCCATCGTGCAAGATGCCGCCACCGGCACCGTGCTCATGCTCGGCTACATGAACGCCGATTCCCTGGCCCAGACCCGCGCCTCCGGCCTGGTCACCTTTTATTCGCGTTCACGCCAAAGCCTGTGGACAAAGGGCGAGACGTCCGGTAACACCCTCACTGTTGTGGACATCCGCGAAGACTGCGACGCCGATGCCCTGTTGGTGCTCGCAAACCCCTCCGGACCCGCCTGCCACAACGGAACCACGTCCTGTTTCCATCCCTACGAAGGCCTGGACCTCGCCTTCCTGGCGCAGCTTCAGACCTTGCTCGAATCCCGCAAACGCGACATGCCCGAAGGCTCCTATACCTCGAAGATGTTCGCCAAGGGCGTGGACAAGCTGGCCCAGAAAGTGGGGGAGGAAGCCGTTGAAACCGTCATCGCCGCCAAGAACGACAATGAGGAGCTCGTGTACGAGGCCTCCGACCTGCTCTTCCACCTCATGATGCTCCTCACGGAGAAGGGGCTTCGGATCGAGGATCTGGCGAGGGAATTGAAGAGTAGAAGCGTGAAAATGTGAGAAATGTGCGAAGTGTGACACTTCACACACTTCCCACCTTTTCCAACATTACAACCTTCTTCTTCGGCACATAGAGCCGGAAACCGGTCTTCAGATCGTCCCAGCCGTTCAGGATGGATTGCGCACGGTTGGAGCCGGTGTGGCGCAGATAATCCTTCAACAGGGCTTGAAGCTCGCTTAACGAGGCCTCATCCAGCTCGCTGGATGTCAGGTACCCGCGGTTGATTTGCGATTCCTGGTCGCCATAGAGCACCAGACGGCCGCCGGTCATGCCCGCGCCGACATTCCGCGACACGGAACCCAGGATCACGACCAGCCCGTTCGTCATGTATTCGCAGGCGTGGAGCCCCGTGCCCTCCACGACGGCCGTCGCCCCGGAATTCCGGACGGCGAAGCGGTCGCCGGCCAGGCCGTTCACGAACAGACGGCCGCCCGTGGCGCCATACAGCGCGCAGTTGCCGATGATGGCGTTCTCTTCCGGACGGAACAGCGCCTCCTTCTTCGGCCGGATGACGGCCAGGCCGCCGCTCATGCCCTTGCACACGCTGTCGTTGGCCTCGCCGAACAAGGTCGTCTCGATGCCATCCACCAGGAAGACGCCGAAACCCTGTCCCGCGCTGCCGGTGAAGGTCAGGTTCAGATGCCCTTCGAAGGGCGGAACCTCGTGCGGACGCCCTTCCCGGATGCGCTCCAAGCGTTTGAGCCGGATGGCGTTCGCGATGACGCCGTTCAGGGTGGCCATCGCCGCGCGGTCGGTGGTGCGGATCTCATAATCCAGACTCACGGCCGATTCGGTCTCCATCGCGATCCTCGTGTCGGCCAGGATCTGCGCGTTCAGCGGACTCACCCCTTCGAAGAACAGGTTCGTCGCCTCGCTCTCGTCCACCATCGTGGCGCCCAGGAAAAGTCCCAGGTCGATGTTGCGGCGCGCGATCTTGTCGGCATGCGCCGGATTCGCCTGAAGCAGGTCCGTCCGCCCGATCACCTCCTGCAGGCGCGTCATGCCGATGGCGGCCAGATGGCGGCGCACATCCTCGGCGAGGATGGTCAGCAGTTTCACGATATGGTCCTTATGACCCTTGTACTTGGCCTTGAACTTCGGATCGTGCGTGGCGATGCCGGTCGGACACGTGTTCTTCTCGCAGATCCGGGCCATGATGCAGCCCTCGGCGATGAGCAGCAGCTTGCCGAATTCGAACTCCTCGGCGCCGAGGATGGCCGCCATCACGATGTCCTCTCCCGTATGCAGGCCGCCATCGACCCTGAGGATGATGTTCTTGCGCAAATTATTGGCGATCAGCGTCTTGTGGACTTCCACAAGCCCGATCTCCCAGGGTAGGCCCGCATGCTTCATGGAGCTGAGCGAAGCCGCGCCCGTGCCGCCGTCGCCGCCGGAGACGTGGATCACATCCGCGCCCGCCTTGGCCACGCCCACGGCGATGGTACCGATGTTCGCACCGGATACCAGCTTCACGTTCACCTTCGTATCGGGCTTGAGCTGCTTCAATTCATAGATCAGCTCCTTGAGATCCTCGATGGAGTAGATGTCGTGCAGGGGAGGAGGCGAGATGAGGTCCACGCCGGGATTCGCATGCCGTGCCCGCGCGATGTGCTCATCCACCTTGATGCCCATGAGCTGGCCGCCTTCGCCGGGCTTCGCGCCCTGGGCGATCTTGATCTGGAATTCATTGCCCGAAACCAGGTATTCGGCTGTCACACCGAAGCGCGCCGAAGCGACCTGCTTGGCCGTTGCCGTGATGCCATCCGTGAAATAGAAGGGATTCTCTCCGCCTTCGCCGGAATTGGAGCGGCCGCCGATCTCGCGCATCGCCAGGAAGATGTCGCGTTGCGATTCGGCCGATATCGCCCCGAAACTCATGGCGCCGCTGCCGAATCGTTTCAGGATGCCGGCCGCCGGCTCCACCTCGTCCTTCACCAGGGGCACCTCGGCCTCCTGCAAGGACATCAGATGCCGCAGGTTCGTCGGCGAATCGTCGACGCCGACCTTCAGATAGCTCTCATACAGCTCCGGATCCTGCAGGGTGAGGCCTTCGGTCCGCACCAGGTTGTGGATGAGCTTGGAGCGCAGCGCCGTCATGGCGTGCTTCTCGCCCTCCAGGCCCTTGTTCTGCTCCTTATAGAAATAACTCTTGAGCCGGATGCCGGCCTCATCGAGTTGCGCGGCCAGGTCGCTCTTGCGCTGGATGTCCTCCACCAGATGCTCCAGCTCGATGCCGCCCACCGGCGAATGCACGCCCGGGAAGAAGCTCTCGGTCAGTTTGGGTCCCAAACCGACCGCCGTGAACAGTTTCGAGCTCTGATAGCTGCGAACCACGGAGATGCCCATCTTCGACATGATCTTGAGCAGGCCCTGCTCGAGGGCGTGGATCAGGTTCTTCTCGCGCTCGTCGGGAGACAGATGCGTCCATTTTTTGTCATCCTCGAAACGGGCCGTCTCCAAGGCCAGGTAGGGGCACACGGCAGAGGCGCCGAAGCCGACCAGGGCCGCCACATGATGCGTGCTGCGCGCCTCGCCGGTGTGCACCACGAGGGAGGCGTCCAGGCGCTGCCCGCTCTCGTTCAGCGCGTTCACCAGTGTGCGCAAGGCCAGCAGGGAGGGGATGGGCGCGTGTTCGCGTGTGGCCGCCTCGTCGGAGAGGATGAGGATCGACACACCATCCGTCACAAGGTCCTTGGCTTCCTTCTCCAAGGCCGTCAGACGCGATTTCAGGCCCACGAGCCCGTAATGCTGCTCGAAGGTGATATCCAGCACGGCCGACCGCACCCGGCTCTTGTTGCGGCGCTCGCGGTCCAGCGAACGGATGAACTTCAGCTGTCCCAGCGACATCACCGGCGATTTCAGCTCATAAGCCATGTTCGGCGGGAGCAGCGATTTCGGGGAGAAGATGTTGGGTTTGCGGCCGAGATAGATATGCAAATCGGTCACCATCGCCTCGCGCAAATAATCAAGGGGCGGATTGGTGACCTGCGCGAAGTTCTGATAGAAAAAATCGAACAAGGAACGCGGTTCGTCGCTCAATATGGCCGGACGCGCGGTGTCTCCCATGGAGCCGATCGCCTCCTTGCCCTCCAGGATCATCGGCGCGAGAACGCGGTCGGTGTCTTCCGTGGTGAGCAGGAAGAGGTTCTTCTTGTCGAGGGAGGTCGGCATGTCGCCGATCGGCGCCTCCTGCACCGGCTCCAGACGCGGTTCGAAGGTGGCGTCGTGGTTCTCCCGGCTTTGGCTGGGGTCCCGGAAATGCACCGCCCCCGAATCCAGGTCCACCTTCACGCCCGTTCCGGCGTGCAAGGTGCCTTTTTTCAAGACCTTGCGCTCATCCACCTCGAAGGAACCCGCCTCGCTGGAGAGATAGAAATGGTCGTCGGTGAGCACCCAGCGGCAGGGACGGAACCCGTTCCGGTCCAGGCGCGCACCGATGGTCTGCCCGTCGGAATAGGTGACGAAGGCCGGTCCGTCCCAGGGCTCCATGGCCCGGCTCCAGAACTTGTAGAAGGGATTCGCGCCATCGGCCGGGGGCATCATGATGGCCAGGATCTCTTCGATGTAGGGGATGGAGCTGCGGTAGGCAAGGGCCTCCACCATCTCGTTGAGGGAGCCGGTGTCGGAGATGCCGTTGTGCGTGAGCAGCTCGTCGTTGGGAAGTCCCAGGTGTTTTTCGCGGGAATACGCCCAGGAGCGGTTGCCGCTGATGGTGTTGATCTCGCCGTTGTGGGCGATGAGGCGGAAAGGCTGGACCTTGTCCCAGGCCGTCTTCGTGTTCGTGGAGAAGCGCCGGTGGAAGAGCGCGAAACGGGTCTTGAAGGCCGGATTCTGCAAATCCAGATAAAACCGGTCCAGATCCTGGGCCCGGGTGAGCGCCTTGTACACGATGGTGCTCGAGCTCAGCGACATGAAGAAGAATTCCTTGTGGATGCCGCTTTCCTTCTCCTTGGTGCGCGTGAGCTGGCGCGCCTGATAGAGCAGCTTGTCGAAGGAGGCCGTGGTGCGGCAGAAATCGGGACGCTTGATGACGGCGTGGATCAGACCCGGCATGCAGGCCAGGGCTTCCTCGCCCAGAACCGTGGGATCCGTGGGCACCGTGCGGAACTCGAGGACTTCCAGGCCCAGGAACCGGAAGGTCTCTTCAAAGACGCGCAAGGCCAGACGTTTGCGCTCCGGTTTGGCCGGCGTGATGAGCGAGCCGATGGCGAAGGTGTCTTTCTCCAGGCCGAAGAGTTCGAAGGGGATGTCGGTGAGGATGCCGGCCCCGTCGCCGGTGATCTGGTCGGCCGCGCAGGCGCCGCGATGCTCCACGCAACGCAGGGCATGCAAGGCCTGCTGCAGGTGCGCATGGGTGCGCCGGTTATGGCGGGAGGCGATGAAGCCCACGCCGCAGGCGGATTTCTCCTGGGATGACAGCTGAAACGGTTCCACGACGGATATCCCTGAACACGAATGGATGAGACGATAGAGACAGCCTAAAAAAACGCATTTCAACGGAGATGAATCAAGCCCGATTTCCGAAAAAAATGAGGCTGGAACGCCCTTTCGCTTGAATTTCGGCCGAAAAGGGAACAACCCGACCGGAAAAGCGCTACCACCTCGGATTCACAGACGCACGGAGATGCCGGCCGCGCGCATGGCGCCTTTCACCGCCGCGATCTCGATCTCCCGGAAGTGGAAGATGCTGGCCGCCAGAACGGCATCGGCCTTGCCCTCGGTCACGGCCTCCACGCAATGCGCGATGGTACCCGCGCCACCGCTGGCCACCAGGGGCAGGCGCACCGAGTCCGAGACGCGGCGCAGCAGGTCCGTGTCGAAGCCGGCCTTGGTGCCGTCGCGGTCCATGGATGTGAGCAGGATCTCGCCCGCGCCGCGCCGCTCGGCCTCGGCGCACCATGCCAGCACGTCCAGACCGGTGTCGCGGGTACCGGCATGTGTGAACACATGCCAGCCGCCATCGACGCGCTTCGCGTCGATGGCGGCCACGACGCATTGCGTGCCGAAGGCGTCCGCCGCACGCGAGATCAGCTCCGGATCACGCACGATCGCGCTGTTGAGGCTCACCTTGTCGGCGCCGGCATGCAGCAGGTCGCGGATCTCGTCCACCGAACCGATGCCCCCGCCCACAGTGAAGGGGATGGACACCGCCGCGGCCACCTTCTCCACCAGGTCCGACAGCGTGCGGCGCTTCTCGTTGGTGGCCGTGATGTCCAGGAAGACCAGCTCATCGGCGCCCTCGGCGCTGTAACGTGCGGCCAGCTCCACGGGGTCGCCGGCGTCGCGGAGGCCTTCGAAATGGACACCCTTGACGGTGCGGCCCTCGCGGATGTCGAGGCAGGGGATGATGCGGGTGGAGAGCAAATCAGTTGGCGGTTGGCGGTTGGCGGTTGGCGGTAAGCGGTTGGCGGTGAAGATACGGGGGTGTGCCTGTCTACGGCCAACGGTCAACATTTGTATATTCACCCCCCATGAGCGACATGTACCATCCCTCGCGCGCCATCGTGCGCAACGCCAACGTCAAAGATTACGAGACCCTGTACGCAAGGTCCATCGCCGATCCGCAAGCCTTCTGGTCCGACGAGGCCAAAAAGCTGAAATGGTACCGCAGATGGCAGAAGGTGCTCGACGACGCCAATCCGCCCTTCTACAAATGGTTCACGGGCGGCAAGATCAACATCATCGCCAACGCCATCGACCGGCATCTGGAGACCTGGCGCCGGAACAAACTGGCCATCATCTGGGAAGGCGAGCCCGGCGACGTGCGCACCATGAGCTATCACGCCCTCAACCGCGAGGTCAGCAAGTTCGCAAACGTGCTCAAGAGCATGGGCGTGAAGAAGGGCGAGATCGTCACCATCTACATGCCCCAGATACCGGAACTGGTCATCGCCATGCTGGCCTGCGCCAAGATCGGCGCCGCGCACAGCGTCGTCTATGGCGGCTTCAGCACCGAAGCCTTGGCCGCGCGCATCGACGACGCGAAATCGCGCGTGTTGCTGACCGCCGATGGCGGATGGCGCCGCGGGAAGGTGACCGATATCAAGGGCATCGCCAACGACGCCATCCAGCGTTCGCCCACCATCGAGGTCTGCATCTGCGTGAAACGCACGGGCCACGAGGTCTACATGGAGAACGACCGCGATTTCTGGTATCACGACCTCATGAACCTGCCCATCGCCTCGCCGAAATGCGAGACCGAGGTGACCGACGCCGAAGACCTGCTCTTCATCCTGTACACCTCCGGCACCACGGGCAAACCGAAAGGCCTCATGCACACCCATGGCGGCTATTCGGTGTACACCAGCACCACGCATAAATACGTGTTCGACATCAAGGACGAGGACCGTTGGTGGTGCGCCGCCGATCCAGGATGGATCACGGGTCACAGTTATCTCGTGTATGGTCCGCTCATCAACGGGACCACCCTGATGATGTACGAAGGTGCCCCGAACCATCCCTATCCGAACCGGTGGTGGAACATGATCGAGAAATACGGCATCACCATCTTATATACCTCGCCGACGGCCATCCGCGGCCTGATGCGCTTCGGCGACCAATGGCCCAAGCGCCACGACCTGGGCACCCTGCGCCTGTTGGGCAGTGTGGGTGAGCCCATCAACCCGGAAGCCTGGAAATGGTACCACAGCGTGATCGGCGGTGGCCGCTGCCCCATCATGGACACCTGGTGGCAGACCGAGACCGGCGGACACATGATCACGCCGCTTCCGGTGATGCCGCTCAAACCCGGATCCGCATCCAAACCCTTCTTCGGTGTGGAAGCCGCCGTGGTGGATGACCATGGTCATGAGGTCGCCCCCGGTGAGGAGGGCAAGCTGGTGATCAAGCGCCCGACACCCGGCATGGCCCGCGGCATCTGGGGCGAGCCCGACCGCTACAAGGAGACCTATTGGGCCGAATACGAGGCCAAGGGCTGGTACAAGGCCGGCGATTCGGCGCGGATGGATGAGGACGGCTACATCTGGGTGATCGGCCGCATCGACGATGTGATCAAGGTCTCCGGATACCGCCTCGGCACGGCCGAAGTCGAAAGCGCCCTGGTTTCGCATCCCAAGGTGGCGGAAGCCGCCGCCATCGCGATCCCGCACGAGGTCAAAGGCAACGCCATCCATGTCTACGTGACCCTGAAGGCGGGCCTGACGGGCGACAAGCATCTCGAAGACGAGCTTCGTGAACACGTCGGCAAGGAGATCGGTCCCATCGCCAAGCCCGACAAGGTCGTCTTCACGGACGTCCTGCCCAAGACCCGCTCCGGCAAGATCATGCGCCGTGTCCTGAAAGCCCGCGCCCTGGGTCAGGAGGTCGGCGACATCTCGACGCTGGAGGAGTAAGGGCGCGCTGCGCGCGCCCTTACTCGCTGCGCGCGCCCTTACGGGTACCGAAATGAATGCGTATCTTCCGACCCTTCCAACCCTTCCAACCCTTCCAACCCTTCCAACCCTTCCAACCCATGCGCATCCTTCTCATGGCCGCCACGATTGTCGTCTTGGCCACATCCTGTACCGCTCAACAAGGAAAAACCGATTTGAAAACCGATGAAGCCAAATTCGGCTACGCCCTCGGCTTCGGCTACGGCGAATACCTCAAGCAACAGTCCCTGGACTCGTTGGACATCGACGCCTTCATCGCCGGTCTGATCGCCGGTCAGAAAGGGGACACCTCCCGGGTCAGCGACGACGATCGCGAACGTGTCTTCATCGCCATGCAAGAGCGCATCCAGTTGAAGATGCGCGAGAAGCAACGTGCCGAGATGCGGGCCAGCAACGACCCCAAACAGGCCTGGCTTGACGAGAACGGAAAGCGTGCCGGTGTGATCACCACGGCGTCCGGATTGCAATACGAAGTCATCACCATGGGCGACGGACCCAAGCCGTCCGCCACCGACAACGTGACCGTGCACTATGTGGGTACACTCACCAACGGCACCGAATTCGATAGCTCCATCAAGCGTAAAGAACCGATCACCTTCCCCCTGAACGGTGTGATTCCGGGCTGGACGGAGGGTGTCCAACTGATGCCGGTCGGTTCCAAATTCAAGTTCTATGTGCCGGGATACCTCGGCTATGGCGAGCGCGGCGCCGGCAACTTGATCGGCCCGAACGAGACGCTGGTCTTCGAGGTCGAGCTGCTGGATATTCAATAGGTAGGGACCGGCCATCGTTCCGGACCGGCACATGGGCCGGTCCGTTCCGTTGGCTGATAGGAGGCCGGGGGGAGTCCCTCCGGCCTTTTTCATGCCTGTTATGTTTTTGTGATCACGTGCTCAGCCATTCCCATTGACTCGCAGACCTCATATCTTCAATATTGTCGCTCCACCACATGATCCAACCTTCCCGCGAAACCATGAAACAAACCTTACTATCCGTCTGCCTGCTGGCCTTGGCAAGTGCCGTCACCGCCCAAACCATTTTCGAATCGAATTTCGCCCAGTTCCCGCAAGGTCCGCTCGCCGGACAACAGGGTTGGCAGCAATTCGGAACCATCGCGACCAATCCGATCAGCGTGGCGAACGGCCATGTGACCTGGCAGGGAGGGGCCACCACCGATCTGCAGGACGTCGTTCGTCCGTTCACGGACCTCGTTCCGACACCGGCAACCGGATCCACCACCGTCCATGTGGACATGATGGTGCGCATCAGCAGCTCGGGTACCAACCCGTCCTATTTCGCGGCGCTGAACACGCTGAACACGTTGTCTTCCGCCAACAGCAATTTCGCGAACGCGCGGATCTCCGCATTTGATGAGGGCTCCAACACCTACAAGTTCGCCGTTCGCCTGACCGGCCAGAGCTCCCTGCCCTGGGTCAAGAGCACCGCCACCTACAACTACGGCCAAGCCTATGCCGTGCGGATGGTGGCGACATTGGTGGGAGGACTCCAGAACGACGCCGTCGACCTGCATGTGGGTTCCGATTTCAACAGTCTGACGCTTCAGGCGAGCTCGGTCAACGCGACCGGACTGGGTACGGATCCGGTCAGCTATGGCGGCTTCCTGCTCAGCCAGTTCGCCAATGCCACGACCCAGCAGTCGGGCGTGGCCATCAGCATGGTGAAGGTGTACATCCCGCAGGCGACGTCGGTGGATGACGCCGGACGCCAGACGCCCGACGCCATCGCCTTGCATGGCGCGTATCCGAATCCGTTCAACCCGTCGACCGCCATACGCTTCACGCTGGACGCCGGACGCCAGACGCGGTTGGCCGTCTATGACATGCTCGGCCGCCAGGTCGCCGTACTGGTCGACGGCCAGATGCCGGCTGGCGAACACCGCGCCAGCTTCGACGCCACGGGCCTGACCTCGGGCGTGTACATCGTGCGCCTGGAAGCGGGAGGGATGTCGATGACGCGGCGGATCACACTCCTGAAGTAAGCCGCAAGGGCCTACCCTTCACTGACCCCCACCTTAAGGTGGGGGTTATCGGCCGCCGACCCGGCACAGAGACCGGTCCGTTCCCCGTTCCCCGTTCCCCGTAGAAGCCCGGTGAGATGACCACATCCGCCGGGTTTTTTTTTGGTGATTGAAAATATGAATATATGTTCATATATTAAATCATGGCCACCGAC
>Ga0169931_10011803_pt1 | contig 12223 bp, 8 predicted proteins | sample Kivu_15m_20L_FD_129675 | JGI IMG/M metagenome (GOLD analysis project Ga0169931, IMG submission 129675) | Freshwater microbial communities from Lake Kivu, Western Province, Rwanda to study Microbial Dark Matter (Phase II) - Kivu_15m_20L... | ecosystem: Environmental > Aquatic > Freshwater > Lake ...
CGCCATAATTCGTGCTTGCACGGACATCTGCGCTTTAGTTAATCCACGCGGGTAGCCGGTACCATCCATTTTTTCATGGTGACCGCCGGCATATTCAGGGACACGCTGCAAGTGTTTTGGAAACGGCAAAGCCTCCAGCATTTCAATAGTCACATCAATGTGCCGGTTAATGATGCGGCGCTCGTCAGGATTTAGCGTGCCACGCTCAATACATAGATTACTGACTTCAGCGGGCGTTAATACCGACTGGGTGATACCATTAATTGCTAAATGATAAGTAGCGGCAATATCGCGCACCCGCTTTTGCAATTCCCACGACATAAATTCGCCGCCAATATTAGCGTGTTGCAGAAATTTTAAATCGTACCGCAGCTGCTCAAGCAACTCGCCGCGCGTATGCATATCCAATGATTTATCTAGCATAATATCGCGCCGAACAATTTCAAAACGGGCTTCAATCAGGGCAATGCTGTCGTGTAAACCATGCAGTTTAGTCGCTTTATCCATGACGTATTCCGGCGTCGCAATCTTACCGCAGTCATGTAACCATGCGGCAACAGACAGCTCTCTGATATCGGCCGGTGACATCGTAAAATCAGCCAGTGGGCCGCTGGTTGTTTCCGCACAGGCTTGTGCCAGCAACATGGTAATCGCCGGAACGCGACGACAGTGTCCACCGGTGTAAGGAGACTTTTCATCGATAGCTTTGGCCAGCAAACGAGTTAATGCTGAGAATAGTTCTTCCATGTCCTGTACCAGCCGCTGGTTTGTCAATACCATTGCAGCCAGCGACGACAACGCAACAACCAAACGCTGAGAATTGAGCGAAAAAGGCTGCGGCTGACCAAAGTCGCTAAGGCAATTAACCAACTGCAGCACGCCGGCCACATCTCCCTGATGATCGAGTAAAGGTACTGTTAACATTGACTGGGTACGATAGCCCATTAAGTTGTCAAACTCGCGCGCGTGCTGCTGATTGACTAAAGAGCTCTCGTATACATCGTCAATGATAAGCGGTTGCTTCGTCAGTGCAACCTGAGCCACTACGGCTTGACGATTGGGCTGATCATCAATGTAGAGCGGAATGTCGGCAAGGGTTACCGGTTGGCAGGACGTTCCGCCCAAATGCATGCCTAAAGATTGGTTCAACACCGTGGCAAAACGCAACTGCTGAGCGGCAGTCAACAGATAGATAGTGCCACCATCAGCATGACTGAGCTGCTGTGCACTGCGCAGTATTTGCTCCAGCATTGAAGCCTGATCCTGGTTGCGCGCCAGAGCCAGGCCAATTTCGATAAAGTGCTCTAATTGTTCGAGATTATCCAATGCAACTCCAACTAACCTGCCTGAACGAACACAGCGTTCAGTATAGCCAGAGTTTTTTAGCGGTCATGATTAACTCTGCGTTTCATGTTTAAATTCAGCCATGAAAATTTGCCAGAACACCATAAAGAGCGCGGCAACCAGCGGTCCGAGCACAAAGCCATTGATACCAAATACACTAATCCCACCCAACGTAGAGAATAATACAATGTAATCAGGTAGTTTGGTGTCTCGCCCCACCAGTAGCGGACGCAAAATATTATCAGCAAGACCTATCACCGTAGCGCCATAAATCAGCAAAATACTGGCAGGCCAAACCTGGCCAACCGCATACAGGTAAATTGCAACCGGTCCCCAGACCAGTGCGGCTCCAACTGCCGGTAATAAACTCAGGAAAGTCATCACAACCCCCCAGAGCACAGGTGCCGGAATATCGAGCAACCAAAAAATAATTCCACCCAGACTGCCTTGCACCACAGCAACAACTAAGTTTCCTTTGACAGTTGCACGGGTCACCTCGGCAAATTTTGCTAGCAACAATCTTTCCCGTTCATCACCAAGTGGCAATGCTTCGATCAGCAGATGGATTAAGCGGGGACCATCTCTAAGCAAGAAAAAAGCCAGATAGAGCATCAAAGCAAAGTTTAAAAACACGCCAGCGGCATTTTGGCCGATGGCTAACACCTCGGTCGCAAGAAACCGGCTGGCAACCATGGCAAACTCACTGAGTTTTTGTTTCAAACTATCAGGTTCGATACCAAATTCACGTAATAACGCGGTCATTTCAGGGAAAGCAGAACGCACCACATCAATCGCTTTGGCCGGATCTATCACGCCAGTCTGCAATTTTTGATAAAAACTCACGCCTTCCTGCGCAAATGAAACCGCGACTGCGCTTAGCGGCAATACCACCACCAACACTGCACACAATAAAGTTAACAACGCAACCCGTCCACGCCGGCGGGTTAATTTGACGAGGAAGATTTGCTGTAGCGGATAAAATATCACGGCCAACACACAGGCCCAGAATACGGCCCCCCAAAAAGGTTGCAACACATATCCAAACAATAAACTGACACCAATTAGCATCAACAGGAAAAATCGCCGTTCCAGCTGCTCTCGCATCATAAATCCTTTCTTTTTCAATGAGCCCGCAGTTTTAACGATTTTAACGTTGCCCGCAAGGCTGCTGGTTTAATTGGTTTAGCGAGTAGAATCATGCCGGCATCTTTAGCTCGCTGCGGCAAATCTGGCTCAGCAGCTGCGGTGACTAAAATGCCAAACAAATCCGGCAAACGCTGTTTTAACTCAGCAAACACCGCAATACCGTCTTTCGTTTCTCCAAGCTGATAATCAATGATTAACAAGTCCGGCTGATAATCCAATGTGTGTAACCGATTGATATCATGTTCAACCTGGACTGTGCCCAGCTGCCACTGGGACAATAAAGTTGCCAACGCCAGCAAATTTGTTTGGTCATCATCAACACATAACACCTTAAGCTGTTGTGTGCTGCCTGCGACAACACTAGTTTTTTCAAGAGCTGGCTGAGCCGCCAGCGCTTGCGTTAGCGGAAGCACTAACCGAAAACAAGAGCCACGACCTAGTTTTGAAAACACTGTAATTTCGTGCCCCAATGCTCTGGCCATTCGTTGTACCACACCTAATCCAAGGCCAACACCGCTTTGCCCTTTAGCTGTTTGGGACACCCGGTAAAAGTCGTTGAAAATCAACGCCAGCTCTCGCTCAGACATGCCAGGCCCCGAATCACGCACCTCTAACCATAGCTGCTGGCCCCGCTGGCGACATGTCAGCAACACTTTACCTTGCTGGGTGTATTTCACCGCGTTGCTGAGGATATTCTGCACGATCCGCCTTAAGTACGCGGCCTGACTACTGACCACATAGCCACCAACCCGGGCACGCAGTAACAACTGCTTTTGTGTAGCCAACAACTGCATTTCATCGATTAATGGCTGCAGCAATGCCGATAGGTCGACCGGACCAGTGCGGATATCAAGTTTACCTTCATCAAGTCGGGCTATATCAAGCAAAGTCGCCATCAATTCCTCAGTGGCTTTTAACGAGTTCTCCAATTGCTGCAGCATGCGCTGACCGTCTGCAGTGACTTGCGGTTGTAAAGCGGCCGCAAACAGGCGGGCGGCGTTGAGCGGCTGTAAAATATCGTGACTAGCCAGCGCCAAAAAACGGGTTTTCGAGGCATTTGCCGCTTCTGCGGCGGCGGTTGCATGCAGTAATTGGCTCTCGGTCGCACGCCGTAAGTCAATTTCAGCCAATAACTCTGTATTCATCTGACTGATTTGGGCCGTACGCTCGACGACCCTTTGCTCTAAGTGCTGCTTGGCAGCCGCTAATGCCTGCACTGCTTTGACATGCTCGGTAATATCAGTAAAGCTGGTGACAAAACCGCCGCCCGGGATCGGATTGCCGCGGATTTCAATAACCGAGCCATCTGGTCGCACCCGCTGGAACACATGTGCAGTGCCATTTTTCATATGTTGGATCCGTTTCACCACATGTTCATCGGCATTACCGGGCCCACATAAACCCCTTTCCGCATTAAACCGCACAATATCAGCAACTGATCGCCCCACGCGAACCATCCCGGCAGGATAATCAAACATTTCCAGATATCGCTTGTTCCAGGCGACTAACTGCAAATCACGGTCTACCACGCTCACGCCCTGACTGAGGTTTTCCAGCGTCGAAAACAGAATTTTACGGGAAAACTGAATGGCCTCGCGAGTGTCGTCAAATAAGTTCACCACGTCTTCAAACGCGAATTGGCGCCCTTCCATCACGGCTTGTACCATAGCCGCAGCACTGGACGAGCCAATCACGCCGGCCAATTCACGCTCGACATGCCTGAGGAAAGCCGGATGTGGTAGCTGATCTGGCGCAGGTAACAAAGCGTGACGCTGGCGGAATTCCTCCAATGATTCACGTACTCGACCGGCACCCACAAACCGCTCCAACAGCACAAATAGATCAGCGCCGGTCGCCGACGATTTACGATAGGTCTTATGATCCTCCGGTAACGGCAAGTTTGGTTTTACAAAGGCAACGGCTTGCAAACGGTCGTTTAAATCGGCTTTATGCAATAATGAGCCGCCGATATAGGCCAGCACATTGAGGCCAAGCGACCAAACCACGCCATGGGTGAGAACGTCAAGTTCAAGGCCAAACAGTGTCGTAGGTCTGAGCCAATACCAACCAAACACCCCCTGGCTCAATATGTCAGCCGATAATAAGCCCACGCTCACCAACTGCGGAACCATCAGGCAGAAAAACCAAAAGCAAAAGCCAACAGCTACGCCGGCGTACACGCCATACGCGTGGCCACGACGCCAGTAAAGGCCACCTAATACTGCTGGGGCCAACTGGATCACCAAGGCAAACGCTAACAAGCCCGTTTCAGCCAGTTCATAGTTGCTGGCGAACCAGCGGTAATAGACCCACGACAAGGTCATCACCAGCACGATCATCAGGCGGCGCACGCGTAAAATCAGTTGACTGTAGTCACTGAGCTCCCAGCGTTTATCCCGTTGCCGAAGTAAAGCCGGCATCACCACGTCGTTGCTGATCATGGTACTGAGCGCCAGTGTGGCGATAATGATCATCGATGTCGCAGCCGAAAACCCGCCAATAAACACCAAAGCCGACACGGCTTGCCAGCCCTGGCTGGCAGGTATCGACAACACAAAGCTATCGGCCTGAGCATATTGACCAGGAAACAAGGTTAAACCAGCCAAAGCAATCGGTAATACCACCAGTGTGACAATTAGTAAGTAGCCACTGAACCAAATTCTGGCGTGACGTAAATGCGCCTGTTGGACGTTCTCTACAAAGGCGACATGGAATTGCCGCGGCAATAAAAAAATCGCAACCATCGCTAAGAGGGTTTTAGTAAAAAACGCTAACCAACCTGTCGCATCGTCTGTTTGACTATTGGCGTAGGCGGTAAATTGAGACACCACGAGCCATCGATCAGGTAACAAAAACAACCAGACCGCCATTGCGAGGACGAATAAAGCCATCAGTTTAATCACAGACTCAAAAGCGATAGCGGCCATTACACCACGGTTTTGCTCTGTCAAATGCACTTTACGCGTACCAAATAAGATGGCAAAAACAGTCATTGCCAAGGCACTGAGCAATGCAGAATCTTGCCAGAACGACGTAGAGCCAGGCTGCAGATCTAACAACACCTGATAAGAACTGGACACCGCTTTTAACTGCAAAGCGATATATGGCACCACCACCACCAGACACAGCAATGCTGTCATCGTGGCAATCGTCTGGCGTTTACCGTAGCGGGCACTAATGAAGTCTGTTAACGAAGTGACATTGTGTTTTTTCGCCACATGCAGCAGTTTGCGCAACACTGGGAAAAATAGGGTCAGCATCAACAAAGGACCGAGGTAGATGGGGACGTAATCCCAGCCCGAGTTGACGGCCGACCCGACGGCGCCATAGTAGGTCCAGGATGTGCAGTAGACCGCCAGCGCTAAACTGTAAATCCAGGCGCCATACTTTTGTATATAGCGATCTGACGATTGCCGCTCCGCCCAGTTCGCGATATAGAACAAACCACCGACGTACAACAGCGCTAAACCAGCCACAATCCAAGCAGTCACGCCATTCTCTCCTTCATTGTTATCCGCTTGCTGACCGGGCTACTGTTGGTGAATCAGGGGCACAAGTCAACTAAAGGGTTAAATTCTATAGACTAAAGTCTGGATTACGCCAAAGTCCCCTGCTGCTAGATTAAATTTGCTCGCAAAAGAACAAAAGGAAACAAAGATGACGGTGCAACAAGAACAAGCACAGGCGTATTGGCAAGCCAATCTTCGCCTGATCATAGGCTGCCTGGTTGTATGGGCAACGGTCTCGTACGGTTTTGGCATTGTACTACGTCCATGGCTGGTTGGTATCACCATTGGTGGTACCGACCTTGGCTTTTGGTTTGCCCAGCAGGGTTCCATCATTACCTTTATTGCGCTGATTTTTTTCTATTCGTGGAAAATGAATCAACTTGATAAAGCTTTTGGCGTTCATGAGGAGTGATCTGATGAGCCAATTCACTATTAACATGATTTTTGTAGTTGGCTCGTTTGCCCTCTATATCGCGATTGCGATTTGGGCACGTGCCGGTTCAACCAAAGAGTTTTATGTCGCCGGTGGCGGTGTACACCCGGTGATGAACGGTATGGCAACCGCGGCAGACTGGATGTCCGCCGCATCCTTTATTTCAATGGCTGGCTTAATCTCCGTCGGTGGATATGCCAACTCAACATATTTGATGGGCTGGACAGGCGGCTACGTGTTACTCGCAATGTTGCTTGCTCCCTACCTGCGTAAATTTGGTAAGTTCACCGTACCCGATTTTATCGGCGATCGCTTTTACAGCTCGGGAGCTCGTCTGGTGGCGGTTGCCTGTTTGATCATTGCATCAGTGACTTACGTCATCGGCCAAATGACTGGTGCCGGCGTTGCTTTTTCGCGCTTTCTTGAAGTTAGCAGTGACGCAGGTTTAATTATCGCAGCCGTTATCGTATTTATGTATGCAGTGCTGGGCGGTATGAAAGGTATTACGTACACCCAGGTTGCTCAATACGTGGTGCTGATTGTGGCTTATACCATTCCAGCGGTTTTTATCTCATTACAGCTGACCGACAATCCAATCCCGCCACTGGGCTTGTTCTCCGATCATACTCAATCAGGCGAACCATTGTTGGCTAAGTTGGATGCCGTTGTGCGCGATTTAGGGTTTGTTGACTACACAGCAGATGTGAATAACAAGCTCAATATGGTTCTGTTTACTCTATCACTGATGATTGGTACAGCAGGTCTGCCCCATGTAATTATCCGCTTCTTCACAGTACCGAAAGTTTCAGATGCACGCTGGTCTGCTGGCTGGGCTTTAGTATTTATCGCAATCCTATACCTGACAGCACCTGCTGTAGCCTCAATGGCTCGGCTCAACCTGTTAAACACCATTTATCCGGATGGTACCGCCAATGCAGCGTTAGAATATACCGAGCGTCCAGACTGGTTTAAAAACTGGGAAAAGACCGGTTTATTAAAACATGACGATAAAAATGCTGATGGCCGCATCCAACTTTATAACGAAAGCCCAGCGTTTGAAGCAACCGCTACAGAGCGTGGCTGGAAAGGCAATGAACTGACGGTAAATAACGATATTCTGGTGCTGGCGAATCCTGAAATCGCTAATTTACCAGGTTGGGTGATTGGTCTGATTGCAGCTGGTGGACTTGCAGCCGCCTTGTCGACGGCCGCAGGCTTGTTGCTGGCGATTTCTGCTGCAGTCAGTCACGATCTGATTAAAGGCTCAATCAACCCGAATATCACTGAAAAACAAGAGCTGATGTATGCACGAATTTCCATGGCTGCAGCTATTGTCGTGGCCACCTGGCTCGGCATGAATCCACCCGGCTTTGCGGCACAAACAGTCGCACTGGCCTTTGGTATAGCGGCAGCATCCATATTTCCGGTCTTGATGATGGGGATCTTCTCAAAACGGGTAAATAACAAAGGTGCTGTCGCCGGTATGCTGGCTGGTCTGGTGGCAACCTGTGTGTATATTTTCACCTATCTCGGCTGGTTCTTCATTCCTGGTACCAACCAGCTGGAGAATATCCCGGCGAACTGGATGTTTGGTATCTCTCCGTTGTCATTCGGTGCAATCGGTGCAGTGATTAACTTTACTGTCGCTTTCACTGTGTCGATGCTGACAGCACCACCGCCGCAACATATCCAAGAGCTGGTAGAAAGTGTCCGCTTCCCACGCGGCGCAGGTCAAGCGGTCGATCACTAAAACTTACAGCCGGGTTGCTGGTCAGCACGGCTTAATTTGTGTATAAACGGGCCTATTGGCCCGTTTTCGTAGGTAACATATTGATGATATGGCATTTAATCGCAACAGTTATTGCAGGGGTTGGCGCAGCAGGCATTGCTCTTTTGTTGATAAAACTGAGCGCTAATCGTTTACCACGCTACCTGACCCCAATGTTCGCTGGGCTGGGCATGCTGTGCTTTTTAATTTATTCAGAATATCAGTGGTTCAGTCACCAAAAGAGCTTACTTCCAGCCAATGTACAGGTGGTACAACAAATTGAAGAAGCTAGCTGGTGGCGGCCGTGGAGCTACGTATTACCTCAGGTTACTCGTTTTATGGCTGCAGATTTTAATAGCATTCAGCGCAACAGCATCAACCCGGACGTTTTGATTGTAGACATTTATTTGTTTGCCGAACGCATGCCGGCCGTTGCCGTTAAACAGCTGATTCATTGCGGTTGGCAAAAACGACAAGATTATAACGAAAATAGCCAGATCCCAACTAAAGATGCGCAGCCAGACAAGCATTGGTTTAGTTTACCCGCTGACAACACGCTGCTGGAAACCTGTAAAGACTAACAAAATCTCGACTAAAGTCGTCTTCAGCCTTGCAGTGCGCCCTGCTAAATTTCGATGGTCTGGACAGGAGCGTTTATGGAAATCAGCGAAGTCAGCAAGTTTTTAGCCAGCACCACCCCATTTGACCAGCTGCCGGCCGAAGCGATCGCTACACTGGCTCGAGGTCTGCACGTGAGCTATTGCCGTGCGCAAGAGCAGGTACCAACCCAAACCAAACGTTTATTACTAGTACGCACTGGCGTCTTTAGTTTATTTAGCGATCAGCAGCAGTTGCTGGCTAAACTGCAAGAAGGTGACTACTTTGGCTACCAGCAGCTGCTGACCGATTTGACCGATAACGATCAGCTGATTTGCGAAGAAGACGGACTCATCTATTGGCTGTCTGCCGATGCCTTTGCACAGTTTCGTAGCCAGTACAAACATGTGGAGTTGTTTTTCCAGCGACTGTTTGCCCGCCGTCTGCATCAATACCGTGAGCAGGCGCAGCATAGCCGCTTTACTTTAAAAGTGGCCGATGTGGTGCGGCCAGGCAAAATCAGTATCGATCCGCAACACAGCGTGCAGCAAGCTGCCAGCCTGATGACGACACAGCGAGTGTCGTCGCTGCTGGTTGAACAAGGTCAGCACCTCGCCGGTATCCTAACCGATCGAGATTTACGTAGCCGGGTGCTGGCGCTTGGCCTACCCGCCACGACCCCTGTAGCGCAAGTGATGACCGCCCAACCCTACAGCATAGACAATACCGCATTTTTATATGAAGCGGTTCAGCTGATGAGTCGTCACAATATCCATCATTTGCCTGTACTGGCAAATGGTTGCAGTATCGGCATGTTAACCACCACGGATTTGATCCGGGCTCAACAAGACCATCCGGTTTATCTGATAGGCGAACTACACCGCCAACCGAATGTTGATGCACTGGAGCAATGCTGCCTGCGGATCAGTGAACTGGTGCAAACTCTATACAAGCAGCAGCTGCCAGCCCATGAAGCCAGCCATATGATCACCACTATCACTGATGCGCTGACCCAGCGCCTGATAGCCTTGGCACAGCAACAATTGGGTGAACCTCCCTGTGTGTTCAGCTGGCTGGCGTTTGGCTCGCAGGCCCGTATGGATCAGAGTTTAAATGCCGACCAGGACAATGCACTGTTACTAGAAAAAGAACCGGACGGCGATGTCGGCAGCTACTTCCGCCAGCTGGCCGATTTTGTCTGTCAGGGGCTGGCTCGTTGTGGTATCCGTCTTTGTCCCGGTAACATTATGGCCAGCAATGCTGAGTTACGGCTAAGTCTGCAGGGTTTTAGCCAACGTTTTGCCAGATGGTTGCATACCCCAACGCCACAGGCACTGCTTAACAGCAGTATCTTTTTTGATATGCGGGTGATCGACGGTAGCCGGGGCTTGTTTAATGCGCTGCAGCAAGACGTGATACAAAAAGCAGCTCAACAGGAATTGTTTTTAATGCATTTGGCACGTGGTGCGCTGGAGCGAACCGCCCCGCTTGGTTTTCTGAAAAATTTTATACTTGAGCAAGACGGTAAACAGAAAAAAGGGCTGGATTTAAAAAAACGAGGTTTAAGTTTAATCACTGATCTAACTAGAGTTTATGCTTTATCTGCCGGCATCAGCGAAGTCAATACTCGGCAACGCCTGCAAAAACTGATGGCGTTGCAAGCGATTGACGTAAAAACTGGTCAGGATCTGCTGGATGCTTTTGATGTGTTGTCGCAATTACGCTGGGAAAAACATGCGCAAGAATTAAGTGCCGGCCATGATGTAACCAACCTGCTCGATCCGGCCGGTTTGTCGAGCCTGCAACGCCATCAGTTAAAAGATTGTTTTGCCGTGATCAATCAAGCGCAATCGGCGTTGCGTTACCGTTTTTGCCGGGAATTCTGACATGGCTTGGTTTAGCTGGCGCGCTGAGCCGGCAGCTCAAGCAATCCGGCAGTATCAACAAACGGCAGGTCCGGCAACCGACACGCTGGCCCAGCACTGTCGGTTTTTGGTACTGGATGTGGAAACCACTGGGTTAGATGCGGCAAAACACCACATTGTCAGCCTTGGCTGGGTCGAAATTATGCAAGGTGAACTGGCGCTGGAAACCGCCCGTCACTTTCTGGTTAAGCCCCCGGTGAGTGTTGGCCAGAGCGCTATCTATCACGGGCTACATGACCACCAGCTGCAGCAAGCGCTCGAACTTGGTGAAGTGCTCAATATATTTTTGCAGCAAGCAGCCGGTGCAGTGTTAGTGGCCCATCATGCCCGGCTGGAACAGCAGTTTTTACAAACCGCCTGTCAGCGGGTTTTTGGCAACAGCCCACGTTTTCGGCTGTTGGATACCATGCAAATTGAATGGCAACGTCTGTTGCAGCAGAACAAAGTCGTTAAAAGCGATGGTTTACGACTAGCGCAATGTCTGAGCCGTCATCAGTTGCCAAGTGGTCTGTTCCACCATGCATTAGAAGATGCTTATAGCTGTGCTTTGTTACTACTCTGTCAAATTAAACAAAGTCGTAGCAATTCAACCACGCTGGGCGATTTATACCGCTTGAGCGCAGGCTAATCCCGGCACTTTGAGGCGATTTAAAACAAAAAACCCGCCAACAGGCGGGTTTTCCAGACACAACGAATTACTTCGCGCGGCTGCGGTACTCGTCAGTACGGGTATCGATTTCGATTTTGTCACCGATTTCAACGAATGCTGGAACCGACAGTTCAAAACCAGTTTCGATTTTGGCAAGTTTCATTACTTTACCTGAAGTATCACCACGAGCAGCTGGCTCAGTGTAAGTAACTTCACGTACAACGATAGTTGGCAGGTCAACAGAGATTGCGCGCTCACCGTAGAATACGACTGAACAGCCCATTTCCGGCACCAGGTACTTCAGTGCGTCGGTCATGTTTTCTGCTTCGATTTCATACTGGTTGTACTCAGCATCCATGAATACGTACATTGGATCAGCGAAGTAAGAATAAGTTACTTCTTTAGTATCCAGCATCACCTGCTCGAACTTATCATCAGCGCGGTACACTGTTTCAGTGCCCTGACCAGACAACAGGCCTTTCAGTTTCATCTTAACCACAGCGGCGTTACGGCCTGACTTGTTGAATTCAGCTTTCTGAACAACCATTGGCTCGTTATCGACCATGATCACGTTGCCAGCACGTACTTCTTGAGCAGTCTTCATCATGATAGTTTTATCTTCTCTTTAGGAAAAATTGCGCGATATTATATGTTGGTTTTCCACAAAACGCACGAGGTTGCTGACCAAATCTTGTTGCATGATTAACTTTTGTTGCCACAACAAGGTTTGATGGCAAATTTCATGGTAGCGAGTAACCAGTTGCGGCCAACAAGCAGCAAAATCATCTTCTTGCTCCCAAGCCAAATGAACGTTCAGCCAAAATTGACGAAAATCTGCCGGACTGTCCGCTA
>Ga0169931_10011805_pt1 | contig 12222 bp, 22 predicted proteins | sample Kivu_15m_20L_FD_129675 | JGI IMG/M metagenome (GOLD analysis project Ga0169931, IMG submission 129675) | Freshwater microbial communities from Lake Kivu, Western Province, Rwanda to study Microbial Dark Matter (Phase II) - Kivu_15m_20L... | ecosystem: Environmental > Aquatic > Freshwater > Lake...
AAAGGCCGCGTGTTCATTCCTTGCACGGCGTTTAAGAACGCTCTCAGCGAGGCGGCAAAATACATGAGCCTGCAAGTGCCGGGCAAAGGCAAGAGCACCTACACGAAGCATTTCGAGGCGGGCGTGCTTTGCACCGATAACCTCACGCTGAACATCAAGGCCGATGATGTGGAAGGTGAACGCCTCTTCGTGCCTGCGGATGGCAAGCGAGGCAGCGGCAAGCGTGTCTGGCGCATCTTCCCGCTAATCCTGAACTGGAGCGGCGAGGTTACATTCCACGTCATCGACGAGACCGTGCTTCAAGAGTCGGACGAACCGGGAGTGACGATCTTTGAAAAGGTGCTCGCAGGTGCGGGGCAGTTCATCGGAATCGGGCGTTTCCGTCCGCGCAATAATGGCTTCTACGGGCGTTTCAGCGTGGACAAGATCACCATCAACTAATTTACATGGATTGGCAGGTCCGGGTTTGGCATGGCCTGTCTGGGCTGGGCTTGGCAAGACAAGACAAGGAACATTCAACCAACAAACACACATGAACGAAGATACCACACATCCAAACTTTCGGCGGATGCCGGAGACAGACTCACTGATTGCTTTCCTTTCCACCATCGCGGAAGGGCAGGTCGTCACGCACATGGACGCACTCACGGCAGCAGGCATGAAAAAGGGCGAGGAAAAACACCTGCGCACGATCCTGAACACCGCACGCCGCTCACTCATCAAGGAGGGCATCGTATTCGGTGCGCTGCACGGCATCGGCATCAAACGCCTTAAGCCTGACGAGATTGTTGACCTCGGCGGCGCTATGGTGGGCCGCGTGCGACGTGCCACAACGCGAGCGGTCAAGACGGTGACTTGCGCGGACACGAAGCGACTGAGCGGTGAGAAACTGAGCACCTTCAATCTCCGCATGACGCAGCTCAAGCTCATGGAACACGCGGGGAAACGCGAGACAGAAGGCAAGCTGGCGCAAGCGTGCATCACCAAGCAGATTGCCTTTTCAGCGAAGGAGGCTTTGCAGTTCCTCGCATGAGCCTTCAATCTCGACTTCTCAAAGCATCCAAGAATCTGCCGCCTCAACGTCCAGCCAGCAAGCAACCACAACCAACGCCATCGAGCAAGATCGCTAAACTCCTCCATAAGCATGAAACGCCAACGCCAATTTATCGCGCCCGCAAGTGATGACCTACCCTGGTGGCACGAGATTATCCGCACCATCCTGTTCGCCCTGATTATCGCTGCCATGACTTTGTTCCTGTTCGGCCTATGAGCGAAGGAAACTCTATCATTCCCACCGAGCAGGAGCATGACGCGCATTACTGCCCGGATCGCATCTGCGACAACTGCGGTGAGAAGTTCAACCCGCACCACTTTGAAGACGACCAAGACACATGCCAAGAATGCCTGAACGAACAAACACCAACCGATGACAACTGAACTGACAACCCAGCCGAAAGCCAGCGCCCTCGCGGTCATGGCAGAACGCTACAACGTTGAGCCGAATAAGCTGCTCGACACTCTCAAGCACACCGTATTCAAAGGCGCAACGAATGACGAATTGGTGGCGCTTGTCGTCGTAGCGAATGCCTACGGCCTCAATCCGCTCACGAAAGAGCTTTACGCCTTCCCAGCTAAAGGCGGCGGCATCGTCCCCGTTGTCTCCGTTGACGGCTGGATTCGCATGGTAAATGACCACCCGCAGTGCGACGGTATCGAGTTCGAGCAGCATATCGAAGCGGGCAAGCTCGTGGCTGTGACTTGCAAAATATACCGCAAGGATCGCAGCCACCCCACGGTCGTCACTGAATACCTCGCCGAGTGCAAGCGGAACACCGAGCCTTGGAAGATGGAAAACCGGATGCTGCGGCACAAGGCGCTGATCCAATGCGCTCGCGTTGCCTTTGGTTTCTCCGGCATCACCGACGAAGATGAAGCCGCGCAGACTGCAGGACTTGCACGAGACGTGACCCCTAAAGCTGCACGCGCTGAACCAATCGACCCGTTTGCTGGAGTGCCGCAACCTGAACCGTCGCCAACTATCGAGGCCGAAATCGTGCCGGAGGAAAAGCTAGAAGATGACGCGCTGCTGATGGACGTTATCGACAGCATCAACGAGTGCGCTGATATGCCTAGCTTGTCCGGCTGCGTTAAGCAGGCGACTGACACATTCACGGACGCCAAGCTCGAAATGGTCAAGCGGGCCATCGCAGCGCGTGCGAAGCAGCTCGGTGTGAAGTGGTCGAAGGATAAAGAGGCATTCGTATGATCGCAGCACGAAACAAGAAAGACTAAAACCATGAACACCACCGAAAAACTACAACTCATCCGCGCCAAGTGCGTCGAACTTCTCGCCATTGCTGAGAAGCGGACACCGGGGGAGTGGGTCTGTGGAGGGCGCTATGATTTGGATTATGTCCACAATCAAGATGATGCGTTTTGCGTTATGAGCACGCATAACGCCCTCTTCATCGCCTCATGCGTCGGACACGCCGAAGCCGGGTGGCGTAGCACCATCGCACTAATTGACCACATTGTTCGCCACGAGTTCACCGGGGGCAACATTGAATCCACTATCCTCTCCGCCTGGCCGGATCAACTCCTATCCTCGAAATGAACATTCACCAAGGCTTTATCCAAGGATCAGAGGAATGGTTTGCTCTTCGTCGTGGTCGCGTCACTGCCTCGCAGTTCAAGAGGATCATCACGCCAGCCAAAGGCGAATACAGCAAACAGGCCCATGACTACATGCGCGACTTGCTGGTTGAATGCTTCACGCCAGACTATGCTCGGTTTTTGGGCAACTGGATGACCGAGCGCGGCACTGAGATGGAACCGGAGGCACGCAAGGCATTCGAGGTGCATACAGGCATCACGACGGAGCAGGTCGCCTTTGTTACCTCGACACGCTGGAAGGACGTTGTTGGATGCTCACCCGATAGCCTCATCAAAGACGACTCTGGCGAATACGTTGCGGGCCTCGAAATTAAATGCCCGTCGCCATTCACGCACGCCGAATACATCGAAGCAGGCACGCTGCCAGACGAATACAAAGCACAGGTTCACGGCAGCATGGCAGTCACCGGACTTAATCGCTGGCACTTTTGGAGCTACTATCCGGGCCTTGCTCCCTTCCACCTTGTCGTGGATCGCGACGATTACACCGCGAAACTAGAAGCGGCACTTGACCGCTTTGTCTGCGAATATGCCGCGTATCGCACACGGATGACGCCGAAGCTCAAGATGAACGTCAAAGCTGAGCCGCGCGGCGAATAACCCTATGGAAACGCTACCTGCAAAGTCCCCGGCCGACCAGTTGCCCGCATTCGCTCCAGTGATTGGTTGGGTCTCCGTCGAATTATCAATGACTTACGAAGCACGCAAAAAAAGATGAAAAATCGGTCAAAAACCATTGACAATACCCAGCGATGGGTATAGCCTAGCTGCGTATGAAAAATCAATATATCAATCGCGACGGATATCGGACATGGACAATCAAGCCTGCCCTCGTCAGGGGTAAAGAGGTGCTGCTCATAACCGCAACCTACACCCAAAACAATGCCGGTGGCTTTCGGGCCTGGGCAGAAACCAACGGTGGCCTGTGGCTCACCTCCGCGAAGCAATGGATGTTCGCGGCGTCGAAATTCGATGCAGTCGTAGCCGCTCTCAACGCAACCCAAATCGTGCAGGAGGTCGCATGAAACTCCAAGACTACCTAAACGAACTCAACGCAACGGTGAATCGGGAGGGCCGCAAGTGGATCGTGACCCACATAGACGGTCAAAAGATTGCCGAACCCAAAAGCTACTCGACCAAGTCGGAGATGCTCGCGGAACTGAAAGACTGGTGGGAAAACGGGTGGCAACAATGAAATGTCCAATTTGCAATGCAAGCGGAGTGACCGCAGGGCACATCCTCGGTCACTCCACGAGCGACGCGAAAGCGCGGGCGGCCCGCGAGAACGCGAAGCGGGGAGGATGGCCGAAAGGCAAGAAGCGCAAGAAATCGCGGAAACGCAGGATGCACAACACCAAGCTCTCCCATGAGGAGGGCGGAAAGGATCAACGATGACAGAGGAAACGACAACACCCGACGAATTGGGAGCAGCACTTGGTTGTGCTTCTTCCGAGTGGAGGCCTGACTACTCTGTGACTCCCCGCCGTATCGTGTGCGCAGCGATGCTCAAAGAAGGGCGCATCATCACAGGGGTGCGGCACTACGACGAAATCATGCGAACGCAGATGCAAGCATCTGAGGGTCTCGCGTGGTGGAGAGGCTGCACGCAAGGATTTATCGACCAGTTCGGTGACTTCCTGAACCGCCAAGACGCATGGAAAGTGGCAGACGAGCAAGGTCAAATCCGACATGAAGTGTCCACCCCAGGCACGCTTTACAGCGAGAACCTGTATTAGCACAACACCGAAGTGAGCGACCGACGAGCTCACGCTACAGAATCCAAACAGGACGCGAACTTCAGCTTTATGACGATCAAAGACCTAGCCGAAATTATTGCCATCACGAACGATGCGACCAAAAACGAACGTGACCGCTGCTTGAAGGCTGTGGCCGACGAGCCTGAAGTGCCGGGCACCATGCCGGATGCAATGTGGGAATCCATTTGCGATGACCGCGACGCTATGGAAAACGCAATTCGGATAGCGGTGCAACAGACCAAGGCCGGAATACGCCAGCGCATTCTGGGCTGAACGTCCAAGCTCTGCCGCGAGGCGGGCGCAGCGATACCATCAGCGCAAAGTTCAACACCATGACAACACAAATACCACCACCAACCATCGACGACCTAAAGGCCGCGCTCTACGTCCACCAGAAACTCCTGAAAGACGCGCTGTGGCTTTTGATGCCGCACAGTCGGGAACCGCAGGTCAAATCCCTCTGCGAAGCAATCCAGGAGGTGCTTCCACGATGAAACTTCACATAGGCATCGACCCTGGTATGGGCGGTGGCATCGCGTTCATTCCCGACAACAATCCGGCGAAAGCGTGGGTGTTCAAGATGCCGGACACGCTGGCTGATGTATGGGAGGTGATAAACGAATGGAATTTGAGCATAGATGATTGCGACTCCATTCACGCTTGCCTCGAGAAAGTCCACTCCATGCCAGGGCAAGGCGTTGCGTCGTCATTCAAATTCGGGCAAGGTTTCGGTCATCTTGAGATGGCGCTGACAGGCTCAAGCATCCCGTTTTCCTACGTCACGCCGCAGAAGTGGCAAAAAGAGCTTCAATGCCTCACAGGGGGTGACAAAAACGTGAGCAAAGCGCGAGCGCAGCAGCTTTTCCCGCATCTCAAGATCACGCACGCAATCGCGGACGCCTTGCTCATCGCTGAATACTGCCGAAGGACTAATGTTTAACGATTAAACTTATGGACACGCCATCCAACTGTTCGGGAATCGACTTGGAGTTGCTCCAGCGTCGGGCCATTGAGCCGGGGCAAATGCGCTCGCTTTTACAGCGTCATCAAATCGTATCGGCTGACGCATTTGACGATCCCAAAGGATTCGATAACTACGCGACTTGGGACAACGTGAACGCATTTGTGACAGAACTCCGCGAGTCACTTTTCCCGAACAGCTGAGTAACCCATGACCTCTCCTACCTCGAAACAAATCGGTGCATCACTGGCGCGTTTGATTGCTACAATCCGCAGCATCAAGCAACCCGTGAAGCCGCAGCCACGCATCGCAAACCGCATGAGTGCGTTTCACTCCTGGCAACTCAATAACGACCTATGACCACGCACAACGGCAACGGCTCAAAGCTGCACGATCATCCGCCGCGACTACTCTCAGCGACCGTCGATGAACTCCCACCTAAAAAGACCTGCAAGCGGTGCATGGGGAAAGGCAAGGTGATTACAAACGCAGGTACCGGGCTAATCGCTCCATGCAAAGACTGCTCCAAACACAAACCAACAAACCAATAACCTATGGCTAAACCTACTAACAAAATCGTCGCCACTGTTGGCACCTACAAAGACCGGCAAACAGGCGAAGAAAAAAAGCGTTACATGACGGTCGGAACAGCTTTCGCCGATGACCAAGGCCGCATCAGCCTCAAGATCGACGCCATTCCGGTGTCGCCGGAATGGTCAGGCTGGCTGTCACTGTATCCGCTCGACGAAGATCGGCAGCAACCTCAACGCACAGCAAGCGGCGCACGCAAGTTTGCAGGCGACGGCAGAAGCGCAGCGCCGGCGAAAGCGCAACCTGCGGCAGACGAGGAGGATTCCATACCGTTCTGATGCCAACAACCTCAACCAAACGAACACATGACACAACCGAACTACAACGACTTCATCGAGACGAAAAGCCAGCTTGCGGGCAACTTTGGCTTTAATCCGACCTTCATGCCGGACTTCCTTTTCCCGTTTCAGCGGGCGCTGCTGGAATGGGCCGTTAGACGCGGGCGCGCAGCCATCTTTGCCGATTGCGGAATGGGCAAGACGCCGATGCAGCTCGTGTGGTCGCAAAACATCGTTGAGAAAACATGCAAGCCGGTGCTCGTGCTGACTCCATTGGCGGTGGGCGCGCAGACGGTGCGCGAGGCGCACAAGTTTGGCATCGAGGCAGCGCAATCGCGCGACGGCAAGATTGCCGCACCTATCACGGTCACGAACTACCAACAGCTTCACAAATTCGACTGGCAGCAATTCGGCGGTGTGGTCTGTGATGAATCTAGCATCCTGAAAAACTTCGATGGTAAGATCAAGGCCGAGGTGACGGACTTCATGCGCAAGTTACCATATCGCCTGCTTTGCACGGCGACTGCCGCACCGAATGATTACATCGAACTCGGCACGTCGAGCGAGGCACTTGGGGAGCTTGGATTCATGGATATGGTTTCCAAGTTTTTCAAAAAGGCGGAACAGACGACGAGCCGGAGCGACGAGTTTCGTTCCGGTATCTATCGATTTCGAGGTCACGCGGAGCATGACTTCTGGAGGTGGGTGTGTTCCTGGGGGCGAGCGGTGCGCAAGCCTTCGGATGCTGGATTCAGTGATGATGGCTATATGTTGCCACAACTTACGACAATTGAGCACGTCATTCAGGCGGCACGACCTCGCGAAGATTTGCTGTTTGATATGCCAGCCGTCACTCTTCAGGAGCAGAGGGAGGAGCGTCGCCGCACACTCAAGGAGCGGTGCGAAATGGCAGCGTCATTGATTTCTGACACGAAAAAGCCAGCCGTCGCGTGGTGCCATTTGAATGACGAGGGACACTTGCTGGAAACGATGATTACAGGCGCGGTTGAGGTTGAGGGCAGTGACAGCGACGAATGCAAAGAGGAGACTTTCGAGGCGTTTGCGCGTGGCGAAATCCGCGTGCTCGTGTCCAAGCCGGTGATAGCCGGATTTGGTTTAAACTGGCAGCACTGCGCACATCAGACGTTTTTCCCGTCGCACTCTTTCGAGCAGTGGTATCAGGCTATCCGGCGATGTTGGCGATTCGGGCAAGATAAGCCAGTCCGAGTGGATATGATTGCCAGCGAGGGCGAGCGTGGCGTGCTCGCTAATCTCAACCGCAAGGCGGAAGCCGCCGCACAGATGTTCGAGAAATTGGTCGCGCTAATAAATAACGAGCTGCGACTTGAGCAGAAAAACCAACCAACAAAACAACAGGAGACTCCATCATGGTTATAGATCAAACACTCACGAGCGATTATGCTCTCTACAATGGCGACTGCATCGAAGTGGCGCGCTCACTACCCGATAACACGGTGGACTTGTCCATCTACTCGCCGCCGTTCTGCGGTCTCTACAATTATTCTTCCGATCCGAAGGACTTGTCCAACTGTCGTGATTACTCAGAGTTTTTCGTTCATTACGGATATGTGGTCGCGGAACTCGCTCGACTCACTAAACCGGGCCGCATTAGTGCGGTGCATTGCATGGATGTGCCAGGTAAAGGCAACGGCGAAACGGCGAGAATGGGATGCGGTGCAAATGTTGGAACCGGATTGATTGATTTCCCTGGCGACATTATCCGGCTTCACGAGCGGCACGGATGGCAGTTCTGCGGGCGGCGGGCTATATGGAAAGAACCGCTCGGCGTGCGACTGCGCACGATGGCGAAGGGACTGGCACACGCACAGATCGTCGAGGATTCGACGCTGTGCGACGTGGCGAGCGCGGACTATCTCTTGATGTTTCGGCGGCACGGTGAAAACCAAGTTCCGGTCACTCATCCAACGGGGCTACACTCCTACGCGGGAGAGCGCGTGATTCCGCACGATCTCCAGCAATACAAGGGACACAAGGGCAAGCAGACTGAAAATCGGTTTAGCCATTGGATTTGGCGGCAGTATGCGAGCAGCTTCTGGGATGACATCCGCATTGACCGTGTGCTGCCCTATCAGGAGTGCCGAGAATCCGATGACGAGAAGCATGTTCACCCGCTCCAACTCGACGTGATTGAGCGAGCCTGCGTCCTTTGGAGCAATCCCGGCGAGGTGGTGTTCACTCCTTTCATGGGCGTCGGCAGCGAAGTCTTTGGGGCGGTCATCAATGGGCGGCGCGGCATTGGGGCAGAACTTAAGCCAGCGTATTATAAGCAGGCTATAAAGAACCTTGCGGAAGCACACAACCACAAAGAGCAACAAGAACTCACACTGAAGTAAACCACATGGACGCCTCCAGATTCACCGTTGTCTGCGCACAAAAGAACCTCACGCGAAAAGGCGTGGGAGTGACCGCTGTGATCGCACTTCAAAACCTCTGTAACAACCCGCTGCCGGCGCGAAAGCTAGGGCGGGAGACTCGGCACCACGCGCCGACTGATGAAGCGCAACTAGGCCGCTTGATCCGCGCTGGCCTTGCACGCTATGATCCGGCAAACGAGCGATACGTTGCCACGCTCGACGGGCAAAGCTGGCTTGATGAATTGCGGCAGGGCATCCCGGCGATCCGCAAGATGCTTGCCACACTCTCGCCGCACTAACGCGGCAGATCGTCGCCAGTCGTGACCGCTCCCTGCTTTGCGGCTCGGCTGGCGACGAATACAAATCAACGCAACCAACAACCAACACGCATGAGAACAAAAGCAAGTTGCAGATTCGAGCCTTATTACAAGCTAGAGTGGTTTGATTCAACGCTATGCGTCTGGAAGCCTTTGCAGAAAGCATTTCCCACAATTAGCCACGCTGTATCAAGCCAGTCCGAAGGCAAGCAATGGCGCATTTTGGAAGTAACAGAACAAGGCCGGAGGATTCTACCATGAAACAACTAATGATGTTCGGCTGTGAAGATGAAGCGGAGCAAAAATACAGCAGCAAGATTGAAGCGCCGATTTACGAGCCAAAGAACGTCAAGCCGCACCTGCTGACGCTTTGTGATGACTACAAGACCAAGGCGCTCATTCGAGAGATTGAAGAATCAACGCTGCCGCCGGAGGAAAAGGATTTTCTTAACATCGCCGCACAACGGCACTCAGTATTCCATTACGAGCGGATCGCAGACTACTACGCGCACTCAACGCCGGAAATGCAGCGGCTCATGGAAAAGTCTGCTCTAGTCATTATCGACTTTAACGCAGCAATCGAAAACGGCTTCGTGCGTCTCTGTGATGAGATTCGCGGGCAATTCCTGGAGGAGTACGCCGATGAGCAACCTACTACCTGACACATTCGCCGTGTTCATCCTGACGCACGGCAGGCCGGATAACGTCATTACATACAAAACGCTCCAGAAGTGCGGCTACACCGGGCGGCTTTACTTTATCGTAGATAATGAAGATAAGACCGTGGAACGCTATCGGCAGAACTTTGGAGCCGAGCGCGTGATTGTATTCGACAAGAAAGCTGAGGCCGACGCTTGTGATGAGGGCAACAACTTCGATGAGCGCCGCACGATCCTAATGGCTCGCAATGCCTGTTTCGACCTTGCGCCGGCTTTAGGCGTGACGCATTTCATACAGTTAGATGATGATTACACTGACGTTCGTTTCAAGCTGCCGGAGACAACCAACAGTCTTTTCATCGTCAAAGACTTCAATCGCCTGCTTGCGTCTTTCCTGAAATTCTTCATCGAGTCCGGGGCGTGCTCGATTGCGTTCGCGCAAAACGGCGACTTCCTCGGCGGCTTTGATAACGGGAAAGGTATCTACCGATTTCAAAAACGAAAGTGTATGAACTCGTTTTTCTGTTCAACCGAAAGGCCGTTCAAATTTATCGGCGCGATGAATGAGGACGTAAATACATACTCAACGATAGGCTCTCGCGGGGGCATATTCTTAACCGTTCCGATGGTCGCGCTGAATCAAAACGCGACGCAATCGAAGCGGGGCGGCATCACGGAAATGTATCTCCGCTTCGGGACATACTGCAAGGCGTTCACGACCGTAATGATGCAACCGAGCAGCGTTAAGGTAAGCATGATGCGGAGCAAGAATCCGCGCATTCATCACTCAATCAACTGGGACTGCACCGTGCCGTGCATCTTGCGGGAGACCGTGAAACAAAACCTTTTGCCCACCGCTGCGAAAGCGTAAAATGGGCACGCCGACTGGAAACGGCTTGCGACATGAAAACGAAGTATAAAATCCCGCCCACCTGCCAAGGACTAGCGCGTCGCACGCTTTCCAGCCTTGGTTGCGTGGGCGGGTCCGTTTTCTAAATGAGCGTTCACATCTCTTCAATCGTTTGGCGGATCGTCATGCCAAACTCTGGCCGAAAACTTGTCGCCATCGCGCTCGCCGATATGGCGAATGATGACGGCACCTGCTGGCCCTCGCTTAAGACGCTGATGGGGCGGTGTAATATGTGCGAAGCCTCCATTCGTAACCACCTCCAGGCGCTCGAAGCGATGGGCATAATCAAGGCCGAACCGCGATTCAGTAATGGCCGCCAGACCTCCAATAGCTACGTCTTTGTGAATAACCGTGTAACTGGCGAAGCGTTACATTTAGAGGGGGGGAGGGTATCAAGTTTTGAGAGGGCTAAAAGTTTGGAGGGTAGCAAAAAATGTGGGGGGGAGGGTATCAAAAAGTTAGAGGGGGGAGGGTATCAAAAATTGATACCCCATGAACCATCATATAGAACCATCATTGAATCATCACCTCTTGTTGCATCGGCAAGCGATGCAACGGGCACACATGGAAATCAAACCTCCAAACCAAAACCGGGTCGAAAGCCAAAGACCGCAGATCCGCGCCATCAGCCGTTCGTAGCCGCTTTCTGTGAATCCTATCAAACGCAGTTCGGGGAGAAATACTATTTCCAGCCCCGTGATGCTAAAGCCCTCCAGCGATTCCTCAAAGCCTGCGACAAGCCCGTGGAGGAGCTGATTGCAGCCCTGCGATGGTGCTGGAGTCGTGCGAATAACGAATACGCGCCAGGATTCCTCCGCGCTGCCACCATCATCGATTTCACGACCGCATGGCCGAAGATCGTAACCGAAAGCCAAAAATGACCGCGCCACCCGTCACAACCGAGGAATTGCTTTCCGGCCTCAATCGCCCGCTCCCGGCCAGCGATGAAGCCGAGAAGGGCATCATCTCCTGCCTGATGCAGCGACCTGAACTCATGGTGGACTGTCCATCTCCCTCGGCATTCTACCACACCTCCACGCGCATCGTTTACCAGGCCATGCTTATGCTCTACAACGACGGCAAGCCATGTGACTTCGTGACCCTGACTCATTCCCTACGCGCCGCTGGGGCACTCGATAGGGTGGGCGGAGTCGCGGTGATCTCGGAACTGTTCGCCTTTGTGCCTATCCCGGCCCATTTCCAGTTCTATCGCCGCATCTTGATGTCGAAGTTTGCCCTGCGTGAAGCTATCCGCGCCGCTGCATTAACGATCCGCGAAGCTCAGGAGCACGGCCAACAGGACGGTGCCGACGACACCAGCGGTATTTTCGATGATGCTACGCGCCGCCTCCAGGATGCACGCGAAGTCTCCGCGATGGAGGAAAGCGCAGAACTGCCGCACACGCCGCTAAAGGAACTCGTGATCGAGGTGTTAAACGAAGCAGAAGCACAAGCGCAGACGGGAACGCGAATCAGCGGCATCAGCACAGGCATCGACGCTATTGACGCCATTATCGGCGGTCTGGAGCCTGGGTGCCTTACCGTCGTGTCAGCAGAGTCTAGCGATGGCAAGTCCTGCCTATGCCGCCAGATTCTTGAAGCCGTCGCTATCGAAGGGCATCAGGCTATCGGCTACACATACGAAATGATGCCACGCACCGAGGCCCGCCGCGTTCTCTG